>OMNP01000211.1_pt1 | contig 26557 bp, 18 predicted proteins | sample 1673811 | NCBI WGS metagenome assembly OMNP01 (sample SAMEA103958127, study PRJEB25191) | human gut metagenome | biome: human-associated habitat [ENVO:00009003]; feature: intestine environment [ENVO:2100002]; material: feces | place: Germany | collected 2013/2015
CATACGAGACACCGCCATACGCGTACGCATTGTAGCACCCGCGATAGACCACACGGCCTGTGCCTGAACTGAAATAGTATATATCAGAGTAGTAGGTGGTGGACGAGCCATTCATGGCTCCAACAGGCACTATGGCCATCAGTTTGCCATGCGCCACGGTGGTTATCCAGTAGCCGCTGTTGCTCATGCCTTTTATCATAATGGTACTGCCGTCGGGTAGCCAAATGCGCCACTTGCCGACATTGCCGCTTGTATTCGGTACATCAACGCCGTCCATCATATCATACTTGTGGCCGTAGATGTCCTCATAGCCTATACAGCAGATATTGTTCACCCGTGTCACCTTTGTGGCTCCGTACTCGTCTTTCTCTATATACCAGGCATACAGGTGCACGCCTGCATCGGAGGTTTCATTTGTCACATTCGGGTTGATTCCGCTTGCTTCCTCAAAGCCTATGGTGTCCTGCATACCTCTTGATGCGGTACCGCCAGTGGTTCTCAAATAGGTGTGCTGACCGGCACCGCACTGCTCCTGCATATTCCTGCGGCCGTATTTGGCATAGGAGAGATTGGCGATGCGGAAATGCATCAATGCGTCTATCTGCTGCATGCCTCGCTGCACGCTGTAATAGTGGAAGTCCGTCCATGACATACTGCCGGTGGTGCTGTTGCCTGTTATTGCTGAGCGCAGTTTGCTGCCGACTACCGAACTGCCCACAACGGCGCACAAGTGCTCGTCGTTGGCGAACCACTCCGGCTCCATATCCTCTATCTTCTCACTGTTGGAGAGGACTACCTTGTCGAACTCTGCCGTATTCAAAATGGAGAAATACAATGTCGTCGCACCCTCCGGAACATCGGAAATGAGGTACATGCCGGCCTCGAAACGGCTGCCCAGAGTCGGCACGACTATGTTCTTCAACACATTGCCGGACTCATCGGCAAAGGCAGAACCCACAAGGTTCGTTCCGGGAACGCTTGGCCAGCGCACTTTCTTGTAACCGCTGACATCAACCACACATACGGAATAGGTGCTGTCTGTGCTGTAGGAGTTCTTGATGGTGTCCTTGCCGCTCATTATCTTCTTTCCACTGGTATAACCGCCTTGGCGTGCCTTGATGTCCGCAAGCGTCAAAACGTCCACATTCGGCACCGTCGGCATGTGGTCCTTGTCCTTTGAACTGTAGCAACTGTAGTTCTTGCCGTTCAGGAAGTCGTTGATGCCCTTGCTCCAGAAGAATGGCTCGTACATCATCCAGTCGCCCTCCGTACCGTCCAATTTTGCAGCCGTGCCATCATAATATTTATTACTATCCGTGTCTGCAAGTGGGCAGTAAGTCATCTCGCCGTCCAGATTGTTCACCACGGTATCGACATTCGCTATGTTCACGTTCCTCGTGGTCGCCTTCTTTGTCACCTTCGCCAGCACTCTGTGGCGGTTCTTCAGTATCGCAGCCACATGGCCGCTTGGCTTGTAGTCGTTGCCGTACTTATAGCCCGTGCCGTTATCCAAGTTCGAGAGATTTGCATCGTCTGCCACGCTCTCGTCGCTCTCCAGCATTGTATATTCAGGCTGCTCGATGTTCAACTCCGGGTAGTGCTCGATGTATGCAGCATAGGTCTCATCATCAACGTAACGAGTCAGTCGGTATGTGCCCACCAGTCGGCAGCTCTCCACATTGCCGCCATTCTCGTCCACACCGCCCGTCTGCATCAGTGAGGCCAGCAGGCTGCCGTCGCCTTCCATGTCGATGCCGGTCACACGCAGGTACTTCACGTTTCCGCACCTTGCGTGCAGCGTCTGCCAGTCCACACCAGGGCAATTGTCAACCACAAGTCTGTTGATGTTGCTTGTGCCCTCCAGCGTCAGACCGCTGGTCGTCAGTTTGCTCAGGTAGCGTAGTTCCAGTGTCTGCAAGGTTGCCGGAAGCGTTACGCTCGTCAGCGGAGCACCCTGTGCGAAGTTCACGCCGGTCAGGGCTGTCTTGCCTGCCTTCAGTGTCTCCAGCTTCGTGTTGTTGCTCAAGTCTATGCCAGTGAAGCTGACTGACTTCAAGCCGGTCATATTCAGAGTACGCAAATTTCGGCAGCCGTTTACCAGCAATGCGTTCAGCGTTGTCTGTGTCTGGCCGCAGCTCACGTCAAGCGTCCGCAGGGCGGAACAGTTGTTCAAGTTCAGAGTCTGGAGTATGGCATGGCTAACGTCCGTCAGGTCAAGCCCCATGATGCGGCTCGCACCGTAGATGTATTGCGGGTCATTCACGATGAGGTCCGTGTCAAGCGTCAGTTCCACCTGACTTCCCGTGTCCTCCGCGAGCACTGCGCTTTCATGCGGAGTACCGCTCGTGTAGCCGTACCCGAAGAAATACCTCTCGCTCGCCGTGATTCTTATCTTCCGGTTGTCACTTCCGAACTTATAGCCGAAGTAGGCCGCGAAACTGTCCTTTCTGTATGTACCGCACACATACTGGCTGTCCAGCAATGCAAACCGGTTCTGGATGGTATAGGTGCGGTGCGCATATCGGCTGCCCTGGAGTGCATAGAGATAGTCATAGTAACTCGTAGTGCCGTCTGCCGTCGTCACACCCTCCGTCAGCGGCTTGATGTACTTGTAGATGCCGTCCTTATTGTAGATGCGCTCACACCAGTTGCCCATCATCTCCTCATTGAACACCTTCAGCACATACTCCAGCGACATCGTGCTTCGCAGCTTGTCTGCCACCTCCCTCAGTTTGTCCGGGCAGCCTCTCACAAGTTCCCACAATACGGAGTCGTGTCCTGCAAACGCATACGAGCCGATGCTCTCGTCCATCGTCTCCCACGTGATCGTGTAGTCGTATTTCAGAACCGAGTCGTTGCGCTCACCGAACACCGTGTCCATGTCGTATGGGATGAAATACCATATCTTGCCATCCCACGTCACGAGCATCATGTTCTTCGCGCGGTTGTCCACAGCCATGAAGTAGTCCGTTATCAGATACCATGCAAATGGCGAGTCGTTGCCGAAGTATTCCGCATATTCGTTCAGGAATTTCGTCGGGTTGCCCTTGCACGAGTATATCCACTCCCAAAGGCGCTTCACTGCCGCCTTGTCATCCTCATGCGCCGTCGCCCATGTGTCGTCGGCCTTGAAGCGGAACTCCAGAGCGTCGTCAAACGTGTCCATGTTGCTCGTACCGAACAGACATAATGTCTCCGAGTTGTTCAGGAACTCCAGGCAGATGCACTTGTTGCGCCCGCCCTTCAGTGCAGCCTCGTCATTGAAGCCCTCGATACCCTCAAAGCCGTAGATGATGCCGCTGCCGCTCTTCTCGTTGTTGAAGTTGTATTTGCCAAGATACACGTTCTCACCCGTGCCGTTGTTGTCGTAGAACAAATCTATCGGGAAACCGTCCACGCCGATTCTCACATCATAGTTGCCCTTGTAGGCCATTTGTGGCGGAGTCAGCCAGCCGCATCTCTTCCAGATGTCGTTCACGATTCTCACCGCGCCAGTATTATGCGTAGATGAAGAATCCGAGAAGTCCGCCTTCAGACAGAATATGTCTATCGGTCTTGCACCTGGTTTGAACGAATATTTGAAGTCCGCTACCTCCACACCGTTCACATACAGCTTCGTACCGTACTTCGTCGAGCGGCTGAAGTAGATGCGGTAGTTCTTTCTCGGGTAGGTCGTCGATGAGGTGCCTTGTATTCTCAGTCCGCACTGGTAGATGATGAAGTCATACTCCTTACCGTAGGCAGAGTAGAAGTAGATGTCCACCGGAACCTCAAACTTTTTGTTGTTCGTCTGGTTCACCAGGTTCACGTCACCCACGATGCGCATCACGCTCTTGCCCATCGCACGCAGTTTGTCTATATCGACATCAGTGCCCTCGTCGTCCATCACCTGGTTCTTCTCGAACAGCACCACCATTTCGTCACTCGTCGGGCGGTCCACCATGTAGTTCGCCAGTTCCTCATCATCGCCCAAAGCACGGCTATAAACACGCATGTTACGCACCTCCACGTCCGCGCTCTCGCTCGTGATCCTGATGTTCGTCGGTTCTGCCTGGAGCAGCGAATCCGTCGAGGCATACTGCTTCGCGCCGCATAGGATGCCGTTCACATACAGCGTCATCAGTCGGCTCGCCTTTTTCTCCTGCACCACGAAGGCTATCTTCAGTGTCATACCGCTTGCGAACTTAGTGCCTACTTCCGAACCTGCGCCCGTCCGCATCAGAGCCTCCTGCGTCGTCAGTCTGAAGCCCACGCCGCCGGTCATGCAGTCCACCACCGTACCCCTGCGGTCGGTCACGTTCGTGCATGTCAGCTCCATCTCGTAGGTCGCGCCCGTGGTCGTCGCATCGTTGCCGAAAGGCTTGTATCCGATTTCAACATTCGCGCCGTTCGTCAGCTTCAGCGCGTCGCCCGTCCAGCCGTTGCTCTGCCAGTCAAAGCCTTCAAACGCCGTTTGAACGTCGTTATAACGCCATTCAGCAGGCTCGCTCTCGGCATTGCTTCTGCCGGCTGCCGTCAGTTTCAGCACAAGTCCGGCAGTCGCCTCGCTCAGGTCAATGCCGCTCTCCGTCACCTTCACGTTCAGCTTGTATTCCGTTATGCCGCACTTCAGCACCATCGCCACGTCGCCCTGCTCCAGGAAACGGTTTGTATATACCTGCGTCGTCCTCGGGACGCTCACCGTCTGCGTATGAATGCCGTCTCGCCACACACCCACGGTCGCCGGGGTCGTTGTCGGGTCATACGCCACAAAGTCAAATTTCACCTGCTCATACTGACCGGTTTCAATAGTCGGAGTCAGATGGTCGTCCGCAAAAATGCGTCCGTCACCGAAGGTCAGCTTCGTGCCGATATACGGGGCGTTCTGTCCGGCCTTCAGAATGTCAAAGTAGATGCTCTCACTCTTCAGCGTCAGCTCCGAGCTCGCCTCCATCTCGGCGACGATCTGCACCGTGTGCCGGCCGATGCTCACTCCCGACATCGACAAGGAGAAACTGCCGTTCGTCGTGCCGCTTCTTTTCACCGTCTGCGAGTCCCACTGGTGTCCGTCCAGATACAGCGTCACGGTTTTGTCGCCGCTTCCGCTCACCGCAAAGGGGATGCTCACCGCCTCGCTCACGCCGTAGCCGCCCTTGGCGACACACTCGGCTATGTTGAAGCTGCTGCTCAGCGCAAGGGTCACAGCCTTCACGCTCACATAGCTCTGCCTCGTCTGTGTCTTGCCGGTGGTCGGGTCGGTTGTGGTAGCCCTCACATAGATGTCTGTCGTTCCGAGCAGCAGGTATTTCGTCAGATCCAGGGTATAGGTTCCCTTGCTCACATCATGCTGCGTGTCTGCATACATCACGGTAGCGCCCCTCTTCATCTCAATGCTGACAGTTGCCTTCTGGCCCGTGGATGTGCCTTTCTCGTCACCGCTGCTGTACTGGTGGTCATACGTCCATGTCAGCATCGCGCTGTCACCTTCCTTGATGATGGTCTTGCTGACGGCTGCATCCAGCACGATTTTCGTGGTCGAAGCGTCACCGCCTCCACCGCCGCTTCCTGCCGGAATGTCCGCAGACGCTATCTCCGCACCGCTCTTGTTGGTCAGTGCCAGGCGCACGCTGCTGCCGTCGTCACTCAGTTCGGCGTTCATGCCCAAGACGGTGCTCGCCTCTATCTCCATCAGCTTCGCCGCCACCGCCGCGTTCTGCACCGGGTTCGTCGAACTTACATTCAGGCTCTCGTCCACCTCAGTCTCGCTGATGGTGATGACGACGTTGCCGTCCTCGCCAGGCTCCAGCTTCTTGCCGTTCAGCGTCACGCTCTTCACCGTGCCGTCGCCGCCAAAGTCCTCCCAGCTTGCCGCCTGCTCCCAGCTCTCGATGTTCGTGCCCTTGAACTGCTTGGTCTCCCATTTGCCCTGTGCCGTCTCGTAGGTGATGCAGCGTCCCTTCGCACGTGCCTTTCCATCCACGGCTGCTATGGCGGTCTCAAGCGTATAGTATCCGCTCTCCAGCGGAAACTGCTCCGTCACGTTATAGGTGTTGCCACCGCCGCTTCCGCTTATCTCCACCAGGTTCTCTTCCTCATCGCTCCACACATACACCACGCCGCCGCACACATACGCCTTGTCCTTCAGTACTTCCGTGCGCACATCGTTCATGTACATGTCTGCGCCAGGCCAGTTATTGCAGTATATGTTACCATTCTTCCCGCAGAAGGATTTGTTCACCGTGTCATAGTACACACCGTCTATCTGGGGGTATGATACAAGTCGTATCTCCACGCCTTCCACCAGCCCGTCAAACCGTGCTGTCGCGCCGTTCCTTGCAGCCAGTGCCGTGTCCTTGTACCTCGACTCCACGCTCTCTGCCTTTGCCACAGCTGCGTTGGTCTTCTGGGCGGCATCCGTGGCCTTGCTTGCCGCATCGTTGGCGGTTTGGGCCGCAGCCTTCGCTGTTGCTGTTGCCGTATCTGCTTTCTTTGCCGATGCGTCAGCCACAGCAGCAGAAGCCTTGGCGACAGCTGCTGCATCCTCCGCAGGTTTCGACAGCAGTTTCAACGGGGCGCTCACCACCGTCTCGCCTCTCATAGCAGGGAGGCTCACCACACCGTCCAGCGTGCTCACAGCTTCCAGCTCGTCCACACTCTGGCTGTCAGTCTTTATCTGGTTCACCACATCCTGGACCAGTTCCTTTTTCTCTTCTTCTGTCAGTGCCATAGTCGTATCTCTCTTTTTGTTATGATTGTTTATTGATGATTCTTGCCGTATATTTCGTAGGCCAGCCGTTCAGCGTCTCTGTGCTGTCTGGGTCATACACCAGTAGCACCTCAAGCGTATCACCCTTGCCCATATCCAGTGTCTCGTAGTGTCCGCCATCCCAATGTACCATCACAGGCAGTTCCTCAGTGTTCCAAGGATATTCCTTTTTGCTGTCCTGCTGGCTGTAGCGTCCACACACCTTGTAGTTGCTCGACCCTATATCGGCGATGATAGTTATTCTCATACAGAATGGGGTATTCTTTCCAATGGCCAAACCATCCCTCACTTGCTCTATCTTGGGCAGTGCCACAACGGTAGAACCTTGCGTCGCCTTAACGATGAAGCGGTTCGCTGCCTGCAGGTCCATATAGCCTACAAACACCGTATTTGCCTTGTCAAGGGCTATTTTTTTGTACGCATAGCCGTCCATAGCACCGTTCAGCACACCAGAACCCTTACCCGCAAAGGCGAAGTTCCCGTTCATGGAGTTTTCTATGTCGAACACGATGCCATACTTCGGGGATATGCCAAAATCGAAGTTGTAATCAGTGGCAGTATCTACCAACCGGCATAGCATAGGTTGCCCGTAGTTGTTCCACGTGCCGAATATGGCTTGCCGTCCCTTGTCGTTGAACCCTATCATGTCATCATACAAGAACAGACCGTTTTCGGTATCCTTCACCTCAATTGTACCATCTTCGTTATAAATTACATCTGCACCACCTATGTGCCCGTTTCCTATGCTGAAACCACCTATGGCTCCACCCTCAGCGTACACGTGGCCTCGGAATGTACCATTAACAGCCTCGATACTGCCGTCTTCCTTTACCTTGAAGTAGCCGTTGGCCGTCACCAATCCCTCCAGCTTGATATTGTCCGCCGTCAGCTTGATGACGGTTTTCTTATTGCCCTCGGCATCCGTTTCCTCTACGCCCACACCTATCAGAGCCAGTTTGCCGTTTGCATCCTTAATATAGATACCCGTACCTTCAGGTTGTATCATCAGCCCCGTCTCTTGTAGTGCCCGCTCGTCCTTGTCATACACGGCAGCCGATATTTTCACCAGTCGCTCCGACTGCTCAAACAGCGTTTTGTACTTGTACGTCAGCGCCTCAATCTTGTCTGTGCTCAGTACAAGCATATACAGATAGATGTCGCCGTCAAACGCCAGCTTGAAGTCGCCCGTGCCGTTCCACAGTCCGCTGCAGGTGTATTGCACATAGCCGTCGGTAGCAGCGATTTCCTCGCTTACCTCCATACTGTTGAAGTCCGCAAAGCCCGTCTTGTCAACATTCTCAAAACCTATCTTCAGCGTGCCGGACTTTGCGCAGCGATAAAAGAAACTCAGATACACTGGCAAGGCTTCCTTCTTCCCCTCGCCGTTTGTCGGAAAGGTCGGCACAAAGCGTAGATTCTCATGCTTCTGTCGGATATACTTGTTGCGTATCCGCACCACCTTGCGTCCCATGTCTGTCACCACGCTCGCACCGTCACCCTTCTTCGATAGCGCTGCGCCGTTGGCCCATATCCACCTGTTGCCGACGAGGAAGAACACCGTCTCATTTTCCGAGTTCCACTTCTCCAGTCCCGATGCAAACGTCGGGTTGTTCAGATAGCCCTTTTCGCTTAGGAAATCGTTCCTCACGCTATCAATCGCGCTCTGCACTTTGCCCTCCGTTATCTCAAACCGAGTCTTCACGTCCTCGCCTGTCTCCAGCACGAAGGTTCCCTTCATATAGGCGTTGTCTGCATACAGTCCGTTGCCCCGTGGTTGGCGGTCTGCCGGAAACTTGTCGTCCTTAATGCCGTCCAGGTTACCGAGCCTTGCACGCAAAGCGTTGTCAAAGGTCTTGCCACTCACACCGTCCATCACATCAACTCTCGGCTGACCGTCCTCGGTGGCCGATATGAGCACCATATTCTGGCGGTCGGAGTTCGCCGTGTTGCCCATCAGCACACACTCATCACCCTCCTTCGGTTCCACGCCCTCGAACTCCTCCTTCACCACCACGATGCCAGTCTCCGTAACATCGGTCACTTCCACCCAGTAGCTCCGCATATCCTTGCCCGTGAACGTCTGGCAGCGCACCAGGTCGTGCTGTACAAACATATTCTCCTGCTCGAAGGTGATAAGATAGTGCTCGCCCGATTCCTCCACGGTCTTGATGCGTCCGTTGGCCGCGCTCACGCATATCTGACCGCCCACGCTCCTCACCTTCTCGATGAGCAGCTCCAACACGGCCATCGTCTGCCTCACCGTCAGTTTATCCACCGTCAGGTAGGTACGCCCATCCTCACCTTTCCACAGTTGAAACCCTGCGCCCAGCAGTCCGTCCACAAACTGCCCAGCGCTCCTTATGCTGTCCGAGGTCACGGAGTCAAAGGTCACACCATCAGTCTTTCTCACTGGCTGATTCAGATAATCATCAAACTCATGGTAATCCCACTCGTCTGCATTGTCTGCTTCCTCGGCGTGGTCCGCCTCCAGTGCATGTTTCGACTCATCTGCGTTCACAGCATGGTCTGCCTCCTTTGAGTGGTCTGCTTCCACCGCATGATCGCTGTCCGTGGCATGGACTGCTTCCTTCGCCAGTTCTGCGATGTCTGCCTTGGCCGCATGCGCAGCCTCCTTCACAGCCATGCCGCCGTAAGCGGTGCCGCTCGTTCTCAGTGCCGACGTACTGCCCTCGTTCTTTGGTTTCTTTATTACCTTGATGTCTATCATTGCTCAATCTCCTTAAGTGTCATTTCTGCATATCCTTCCTCAAGGTTGCGACTGATGCCCTGCACGAAGAAGGTTTTATCCATCATGGGATGGCGATAGTGAGCGAACAAACTCACGATGCCACCATCTGTATCCGTCAACTTCTGCGTCATAACAACCCTTGGTGCATGCCACTCTTTGTAATAGTAGTCCACATACAACTGCTCAGGCTTAGCGCTCATACCCCTCGAATAGTCATATACCGCCAACAATCCCTCTCCTGTCAGCGTGTTCAATGGGGTGCTCATCTTCACGCTGTCCGTCACGTCCAAAGCCTGGCACTCCGCAGCTGTCAGTGCTGAGTTTATCTTCATTTCGATGTCATCCTTCACGTTCACAAAACTCTCCTTTGTGTCGCTCATGTAAACGAGGTCGTTATCACCAGTGTTGTTCACCAGTCCGTTGTCGCTATATATCTTCACTTCAAACTGCTCCACCATGATGCTGCTCACGTGTGCCAGCAGTGGTATCGTTGTACTGTTCCATTTCGTGTGTCTGAACCACGTCTTGTGCCGTCTCGTCACCACGTCCCACAATGCGTTCACTGGTCCCAGGATCATAAACTTAACCCTACCGCTCACTTTATCTGCCTTCTTGATTGGTATCGCTATACCCTCTGCATCGATGCCGAGCTCATAGTTCACGTTGTTTTGCAAATCGAACTTGGTACCAACTATCTTGTCACCGATTTTCGGGTCAAAACCTATCGTAAAACACTGCTGGTAGTATTCGTCCTCATTGGAACACTCCTCCAGTGTTTTGTACTTCCGCCATTCGAAGTCCGTCACCTGTCCTTCCGTGCCTTTTTCCACAACGCACTTATCTCCTATTATCAGCATACAAGCCAGAACACCCACCTTTGATATATGGTCGCTGCCGTCTCCAATGGCACTATACTTGAACTCATACAACTGAGGGCCGGTATCCGTGAACGGAACAAAGCCGTGCGCCGTTTCCATATCCCATGCCACTGTCTCATTAGGCAATGCTGCCTTCCACCACTGCTGCGTGTAGTATCGACCGTCACCGTTGTTTCGGCTCGGCACCGTAACACCTGACCATTTACCAATTCCGGTAAATAGATTTCCCCATTTTCCACCATCATAGTTGTATATCGCTTTGTAGGTGTCCGTCAATGCCATCACAGGGTTCAGCACCAGTTTTCCGCTCAACACGATGTAGTTCGTCGTACCCTCGTCTGTAGGGGAAAAGACACCACCAGTCATGCTACCGTTATACACTGCCCTCGGTATGCCTGCCTTTAGCGAGTTGGTATTAGGATAGGTAGTTGCCTCCTTGTCATCACAGTTGCCGTTCACACTCACTACCAGGTAGTTCGTCATTTCCACTTTCGATGTCGGGGAGTTGTCCTTTCCGTCCGTTTTCTTCTCCACCTTACCAAGTGCCATGATGGCAGCACCCTGGTTCTTCGCCAACCAGTTCGGCAGTATATGTTGGTTTCGCCCCTCACTACAGTATTCCTCCATCAGGTTACCGCTCCCGCTCTTTGGGAACAGCCACTGACTGTTGTTCATCATCTGCACATACCAGTCAGTTACACAACCACCACTATAGGAGGTTTCCTGTCCGTGAGTCATTGCGTCAAAGGCATTTATTGCTTTCGAACCCTCACCATCACTGCTGTATTCCGTCATGTACTTCTGCTTGTTGCTGAAGGGACTTTTCAGAAGATCGTTGTCAAGCGGACTCTCTATCACACTCTCCATACTCTCCACCTTGGCAGTCAGCATAATTTTATTGTACACCTCCCCTACGCTTATCGTCGTATCCGTGTCTGTCACCAAACCTGTCACGATGTCTGTTGTCTGCCGGGCCGTCGTCACGCTTGCGCCAGTCAGCAAATCTCGCCAGTATATGCGTTCGTCGCCCTTCACGCTCTCCCAGGAGAACAGATAAAACGTGAACCCATCCTGCACGATGTGGAGGTTCAGGTACTTCAGTATCTCCTCCAACACCTCATCCTGCTGCCATACATCATCCTCCTCATCACCAAGAAAAAGCAACTCGCTCACCGTCAGCTGCCCGAATATCGCATAATGGTTACCAGCCAAATCATCCACAGCCTTACTTCCATCGTATAGGTAGCGCATGGCATTACCACCCACGATGTCAAGCTCAGCCGTCACTCCGCCCAATATCTCTTTCAGCATCGCCAAGAATGTGCGCTGTTCCGCCTCCGCCTTTACTACATTATACAGTACACCGAGCGAGCCGACATCACGATATTTAGCATATTGCAATGCCGTCAGCGCATCGATGCAGCTCAACTCTATCTCGTCAAACTCCTCGTTGTAGCCCTGCGAATAGCTCTGCGGTTCGATAAATCCGGCAAAGAGACATTCCCCCTCACGGTAGATGTTCACCACAGCGTCACGGCATGAGGCACAAAAGAAGTCCGGCACGAAGTTCCGCGCCAGAAGGCGTACAGTAGCCTGCTGGCAGAGCAAGTGGTCAAACGTATCGTTCACTTGACTCGTCAGTTCCACTGGATCATCAGTAAACGACAGTTCCCCATTCTTCTCACCAATGACAGTTTCCTTAGTACGGTCACCACCAGTCAGTATATGCACCTCGATGCGCTCTTCCCTTTGGTTGTAAAAATGTCCGTGCAGATACATGCTCCTTATATTTTGATGTTTGTTCCTTTTCTATTTATTCTCGTCTCGTTGGCAAGCACCGCCACAAGGTCTCTGCCTTTAACCTTCAGCTCGTACACACCGCCACCTCCGCCGCCATTATTACCAATAAGCGACTTCAATTTGTTCAGCGGTGCTATCACCTCAGGGTTGCTCTTTGCCCCGGCATACTCGCCCATCAGCGCCAAGGTCGGTCCGTACACGATACCGCCGTTGGCAAATGGGGTAACGGCCACCGATGCCACAAGTCCCTGCATCATGCCGATAAATCCGGCTGCGATGCCGGCACCTGCAAACGGGATGTAAGCGTGTGCCGCCATAAACTCCGAGGCTGCCAACTCACGGTATGCCATAGCCTCTGCCTTCACTGCTGCCATCGTCGCTACGGATGCCGCCACCTCTTCGGGGGCTGCCGCTACCTTTGCCGTAGCTGCGGTGGTGGCCGCCACTCCGCTTGCCGTGGTTACGGTATTGGAAATACCTGTCGCAGCGGTCAGGGCATCAATGATTGATATGACACTATTGACACCCTCGTATATCTGTATGGCTCCATCCACTATGCCCGTGATGGTCTGCCAGGCGTTGCCGTTTCCTTTTAACGCTTCGGTAATGCCTTCGACACCACCGCCAATACCTTTTATTCCAGCCCACGCATCGCTGAATTTGACGCTGCTCTTCTTCAGTACTTTCTCATAGTTGCCCCATGTCTGAATAAGTTTCGTCACTTCCTTACGCTGTTCATCGCCAAGCGGATTCTTGGTATCATCGAGCATCTTCTGCAGCGACCTTATTTTGTCTTGGATGCCTTCAATGCCGATGAGTTCCAGTTCCATTCTCAGTTTCTTTCCGCTCATTCCGCCAAGGTCGGCTGTTTCCTGCTGCATGGTTGGCAAGTCCACCATACGGTTCATCGCATCACGTTTGGCTTGCAGGGCGTTGATGGTACGCTGGATATTCTCCACCTCCGCACCCGTAGCCTTACGTTGCCGTTCGCTGTAATAAGAAATGGCCTTGTCAAGTTCCTCCATCGAGTTCAAACTGCCGATGGCTGCCGGCTTATCCATTGCAGAAAGCACATCGTCCCATTTGCCACGAAGCCTTTCCAGTTCCTTGATTTGCTTCTGTATCTCGATGCGCTCTGTGGCGGTAGCGGTCTTCAGTTTCTTTTGATAGAAGGCCAACTCGTTGTCAAGTTGTTCGTAGGTATGTATCTGGTCTGTGGCAAGTGCTGCGTGCGAACTGTCCTCGAATGCCGTTTTAAGGTCGTTCAAACGCTTTATCTCCTTGTCTATCTGTGCAAGGTTCTCCTTTGAAGTCTTGCGTCGCAGCTGTTGCTGGAACTGTATCTCGGCATCTATTCCTTCAAGTGTGTCGAGCGACACCGTGTGGTCGGCAGCGTCTATCTCCTCCTGTATGGTTCTCTGAAGTGCCTTGTATTTGTTGATGAGTTCCGTGAGAAGCTTTATCTTCTCGGTGTCCTCCTTGTTCGTCTTCTTCAGCCGAGCCTCATAAATGGAAATGTTCTTGCCTACATCTTCAAGTGTTTTCGGGTCAGTTATTGGAGTATCGTCCGCCGTTACCTTTGATGTCGTTGTGGTTTTCTTCGGTGTCGTTTTAGTTGTGCTGATACCTTGCTGTTTCTTGTCATTATCCTCTCGCTTTTTCTGCTCCGCCTTCAGTCTGCCGATTTCTTTATTCAGCCTTGTGCGCTCTGCCTCATTGCTGCGCGAGGTGTTCTTCAACTCGTTTTCAAGTTGGGTGATATTATCCGTCAGATCTTGGTCTGAAACATCTTTCAAGTCCTTGCGCGACAAATCTACAGACTTCCTTGACGCATCCAGTTTCTTTTGGGCACTCACCATGTGGTCTATGGCGGAATCATACTGCTTTTGCAAAATGCTGATTTCGCCAGTGAGTTTGTTTATCTGCCCACCAAGTTGGTCATAGTAGTCCTTTCCGCCAGCTGCGTTCTCATAGTTGTAGTGTATGTTGCCGTTGCCGTCCCAATACTGCTGACCGAGCTGATAACGCTCACTTTCCTTGCTTTCCTTTTCAAGTTGCTTGGCAGCAATTTGGGAAGCCAATACTTTCGCCTGTGCCTCATAGCCTATCTGCTCGCAATACACCTTGCTCTTGGCGATGAGCGTGTCATACCATTCCGCCGCGGTACGGTGATAACCGAAACTCTCGCCGTACTTTTTGTTCAACTCGTCCACCTTCTTCGTGGCATTCTTGTGGCTGTTGATAAGCGAGGCGAGCGAACTTACCTCCATGTCGATTTCCGCCTTGGCATTGGACGAGGCATTGCTGAAGGCGTCAGTACTGTCTTTCAGAATGTCCACGTCCTGCGCAGCGTCCTCCGCCTCGTCGCCCATGGAACTGAACAGGGTGATAATGCCAGTGATTATAACCGATATTCCCATGGTCAAGGCTGCATACAATGCCGTTACAGCCACCGTCAGGGCTGCCGTGCCAGCCGTTGCCGTATATCCGCTTGCCGCCAACATGTTCTGCGCCATAGACACCATCTTCTCATGTATGGCCAATGCCGTTGCCTTGATTGTAGATATGGAGAAAGCTGCACTCAGTGCTGTCATGGAGGTTACGAACTTGCCGACGCTTGTAACGCATATCATCGTCTGCGCAGCTATGGTAACAAACGGCATCGCCCCCTGCACAAGTCCGCCGAGTTGTTCCTTGATGTCGCCCAACGTGTTCTCCAGTTGCTTCTGCCGTCCGGCATCCGTCTTGGCAAGTTCCTCGTTCATGTTTCCAACGTTGGCCGTAATGACCTCGGCAAGCATGGCAGCACGCTCACTCTCCGTACCGAACTGCAGTACCTGTTTCTGTGCCTCGTCAAAGGTGATGCCGACACGCTGCAGCACTTCCACCTGTCCCTGCATCGCCTTACCCATCATGTTGCCGATGCTCACGGCATCCTGATTGGTGGCGTTCAGTCCATTCTGCTGGGCGATGAGGTTGTTCATGGCGGGGATAAGTGTGTCAAGGCTTTGCTTCTCCTTCAGGAACGTGGCCATCTGCTGGGCACCGCTCAACTGCACCTCGTCGCCGATTACGCCCATTTCCTGCTGGGCGGAGCAAAATTCCTTGATGCTCTGTATATCTTCGTTGGTGCTGTTCATACGTTGCCGCATGATGGTCTCCAACTGGGTCTCTGCCACGAGTTGCACCTGGTAGGCTGCGGTAAGGTCTGCCATGACACTTTGCAGATCACTGATGGAGTCCTGGAGTACATCAATCGCTTGCGATGCCTGCGACCATGTGAGGATGTCGCTCTTCAGCCGCTCGCTCTCGTCCTGCACGCTCCTTATGACCCGACCGAGTTCTTCGGCATCGGCAGTAACACGCTTCGCACTGCCGTTGTCGTTGATTTTTATTATAAAACTGACCTCTTTTGCCATATTCTCATTTTTATTGTTTACCTTTGTGGCGGATACATTTTTGAACAACTTATGAGCGTAAACTTGAAACCCATACACGACCTTATCGTGCAGCACCCTTTCGCATCGGTGCTGACGGTGGCTATTTGTCTTGTGGCTTGTTTACCCATATTCTTATATGTCGTTACCAAAATCGCGGCCCTGATTAAATTCTTCAAAGGCAAATAATTGTTTATTTCAACCCTGCCGCCGCCTTTGCTTCCCTGTATCTGCGTAGGGTGTCTTCTTTGTCCATCTTCACTTCATTTTCCGACTTCTGCTCCGTCTCCCATGGAAATGACATAATGTCGGAGGCATCGAGCGTTTTCTTTGAATAAGGCTGCAACGTGCAAAGGCACTGCATGCGCAGACGTTCCCATTCGCCACGATCACGGCTTTGCTGCATCTCATTCCATGCTTTCCATGCTGCATAGAACTCAGAAGGGGTGCATCGGCAAAAGTCATCCATACTCATTCCAATGCACCCCATCGCTATACCGAGCAACTGTTCGATGTCGGGGTCTTCTACACTTTCCCCATCCTTTTTTTTCAGCCGACTGCCTCACCTGCTCATTCCAATCATTGAGAACGTCTGGTGTAATGCTGTTGCAGAAAGTCTCGAAGTCCAGAGGGAACTCGGTGCCTTCCGCCTGGCTTGCGCACTTCACGCAGCACCACATCAGCATCAGCAGTTCTTCAAGGTCGTCCTGCTTGATTTGGCTCACATCCTTGCCCGTCTCTCGCTTGAACATGAGAAACGCTCCCATAACAAAGCCACAGGGATATTCTTTCCCCTTCAACGTTATCTTTATCATAGCTTATTCCGGATTTGATGCTTCACTAAGGCCATTGGCCACTTTCTCAACCTTGCCGCAGTTTTCCAACTGGAGGCTGTATTTGGCATCGTCACCGGCCTGTGCGTCAAGTTCCAGCGAGGTGATGATGTACTTGCCTCTGTAGCCACCGGTTGTCTTGCCGGTACGCTGGTCGCCATCGCGCAGACTGTAACGTCCGTCTATGGGTTCACCATTGAGTTGCATGTCCTTCAACTGATCGTAGGTCGGGGTCTCGGTGTCGCCATCCGTGAGGACACAGCCCTCGGCTGAAATGCTCTCGGAAAAACTCTTCACGAACTTCTCTTTCCACTTGCCGCTTGCTGCCTCCTTGGTTACGCGCTCACCAGTCTCCGTTGTGGTTGTCACCTTACAGCCAGTGGAGAAGCCCAACGCTTTTTCACCGACGCTCAGAATGAGATTGGTTCCGTCTAAAACACTTTTTGCCATATCTTTCTTGTTGTAATGGTTAATACTATGCCGGTCGCCACTCCGACGATAAAGGCGATGAGAAGCATCTTCCACGGATTGGAACTGCGTTCCTTTTCCGTTTTGGCTTCATTCTTCTGCTGCTCCAATGCTTTCTTGTAGCTCGCCATCTGGCGTTCATAGTACTCGCACTGGCGTTGCAGACTGTCGCAAGTGGCATACACAACGATGGTGCCACCTTTGTTCTGCACGGTTGCGCTGGCTCGTCCGTTCTTGGCTCGGTACTCTGCCTTTTCGGGTAGGTTAGTCAGTTCCGCCAGAGGTATCTCCAGCTTGGCTTCCTCCTGCGGTACTGTCTCCGTCCATGTCTGACGAACCTCGCTCTGGAGGGTGTCCGCGGATACTTGTTTCACGCTTTCCTCCGTTGCCACGCTCGCTTTTCGGCTTGTCGCGCAGCCCGACAAGAACAGGGCAGTCATCATGATGCTTGCAACTGTTCGCAGTGTCGATAGCCTTCCTAAGACGCGCCATCTCGCGCTTCGAGGCTTCGAGGTATCTTCTTGTCTCATTGAGTTCTTCCTTCAATGGTTTCACGATGTTCTCTACCAAGATACGAGTGGCATGCTCGGCGTTGTCCATACGCACCGTCTCGGCATCGGCTTCTGCCTTCATCGATTCCGCTTTCGCTTTCCTTATGGTAGCCCGCAGCGTGCATATTGCAACAATGGTAGCCACCAGACCTCCGCCAAGGAGGACGTTCAGGACTTCGCTGATATTCATGCCATCCATATTTTTACTGTTGGTATATTCCTATTGACTTGAGCCACTTGGCTACATCGAAGGCTGGGCAGGCTTTATTTACGCCCGGAAGGTCGCAATGACCTACAATCTTGATCTGCGGAAAACGCTGATGGAAGTTCCGCACATAGTCGGTCATCGCCTTCAGCTGCGCAGGGGTGCGCGTGTCCTTGGGGTGCTTCATATCCTTGGTGCAGCCACCGGCATACACCACATGACGGCTCACACTGTTGTAACCCCTGGCACCATTGGTCACTTCCCACGGATCGACCTCCGCATCTTCGTTGTTATCGACAAGACGTTCCACCTTGCCGTCCAAGTGTATCAGGTCGGTATAGCCTACCTGCTTCCAGCCACGCCCACCCTTGCTTACCGGGTCGGTGTGCCAGTGGCGTATCTCTTTAGAGGTTACCTCACGGCCTTCAGGGGTGGCTGTGCAGTGTAGGACCAAATACTTCATTCTCGCCATTACGCTTCAGCTTTATATCCGCTGGTCATTACAACACCTGCGTCTGCCTTCTTGAACATGCAGATGAAGTAGTGGCGGAAGTTCACCTTGTTGCGCTGGTACTCGGGGTCATTCTCGGCTGCGCTCCAGTACATCTTGGTGGAGCCGGTAGCCTTGAACACACGCTGTGTGTAGAATGCGAATGAGCAGTGGAAGTCACCGGCTGTCTCTCCCTTGTCGCCGACTGCCTTTTTCTCGCCTTTGGCTGAGAAGTACGGGGTGTTGGCATACTCGTAGATGTCGAATCCGTAGAGCTTGCCCACCTTGCCGGTGTTGCGGTCGATGTTGTACTGCTCCTTGAAACGCTGGTCGATCTCCAAGAGGTCATTCACGTGGTCGGTACACAATACGAGGCGGCGGTTCGTGGTCGGAACACCCAACTTGTCGAGGGCTGCCTTCATCGCGAGCACGTCCTTGGCGGTCATCTTGATACGGCCGGTGGTCGCGTCACGCTCGCCGGTAGTTGTCAGTACCGGGGTCTTGGCAGTGTTCTTCTGTGCGCAGAGGGCGTGTGCAGCCTTGGCGAACTTGGCATCGTTGATGGCGTTTGAATGGCTCTCCTTCACTCGGGCAATCTTGTCGTAGCTGATAGCGTACAACTCATCGTCGGTGATTGGTGTTACCTTTGTCTGGAACTTGTCAAGCTGAATGGCGATGTCCTTGTCATCAAGTGCCTGCAAGGGGATTGGGTAGGTGGTGTTGTTGACAAGTACGTCAGGGTCCACACCTACCTCTACCAGGTGGATAACATCGTTATCGACAATGCTTGAACTGTCGGGGATGCCGTCAAGCCAAGTGCCGGCGAGGAACTCGCGGAGTGCCTTCACAAGCTCACCAGTCCAAATCTCTTTCAGCACGCCCTCGCGTGCCACTCCCACAGGCATTGCACCGCTCACGGCAAGCGCGACGGCATTGGCACCGACGGCACCTGCCACGGGCGACACGCCCAATGCCATACCGAATACGGCTCCTGTCATCGCATTGAACAGCACAGCCATAATCATGGTCAAAAATACTTTTGCTTTCATTGCTTTTTCTTGTTTTATTGGTTTGTACTAAAGTTCACACTCCATGCCGTACTCTTCCTTGTAGAGTCGCTTATACTCTTCGGGCTGCTCCTTGCGGAGGGTCAAGAGTTCGCTTGACGGCACATCGCTCAGTTTCTTGTAGGCAGTCGGCTGCTGTGTTGCCGCTCCGCCCTGATGCCCGATAACGGCACTGAGTTTCATCTGCGGAGCCATGGCTGCGACAATGCGCTCCAGTTTCTCCTTGCCGACTTCCTTGCCGAGGTTGATGAACTCGTCCTTCTTGTCGGGGGCGATGCGCTTCTCCCCTACCGCCTTCTCCACGATGGCGGTGATGCCGGCAAGCGTGAGGGTCGCCTTCTCCTGCTGGAGTTTCTCGTTCTCTTCCTTGGCAGCCTTCAACTCACCGAGCTTGGCGTTGATGTCCGCCTCAGTTGCCGTTTCCGGCAAGCCCAACTTCAGGGCAATCTGTTTCTGTTCCATTTGTTTTTGATTATTGTTGTTCAACATTGGCAAGGGACATTCGCTGTCCTTGCCGAGGGTTATCTTCTTGCCGTCCTTCTGCAGCACGATGGCATCGTCATTGGCTCCTATGTCCACCAGGCTGACCTCAAACAGTTTGCTCTTGGTGACAGTAGGGCTGGTCTGCCCCTGTACCAAAAGTTCGGGGTCCTCACTCGTCTCCAATATGTCAAGCCCTACGCTCACCATCTTCAGACTGCCGAACTCATACTGCTTCTTACAGCGTGTGGATAGTTCGGATGCTTCGTCAAACATCAGTTCGCCGGTCACTTCACCATCCTCCACCTTCAGGTCTTTCACATAGCCTATCACATTACCACGCTCGTGCATATACAGCAGGACGGGGTTGCGCTGATACTGCTCCACGTTCATGCCTGCTGTCAGCACTCTTGTGCCGTAGCTGTTCAGGCTGTCGTTGGTTATTCTTACTCGTTTTCCTTTACTCATATCATTGTCGTTTTCTGGGCTGCATTGCCCGATTCGCAGTGCAATATTACGAGGTAATTGTCTGTCCGCCAAAAAAGTGTGCAATGGTTGCACACTTCTATGAAACCATTGCACACTTTTTTGGAGAGCCACCGAAATCGTGGCACTTTTGCATAAAGAATCGGGGCGTGGTATGCCCTGATGTGAACAAAAACCTTATCAACATGACAAAGGCAGATATTGAAAAAAAGAAATCGCTGGCACGCACGCTCTATCTTTCGGGCATGGAGCAGCAGGAGATTGCGGAGAAGGTGGACGTGTCGCGCGTCACAATATCCAAATGGTGCTCAGCCGAGGGGTGGAAAGAGGCTCGTGCCGCCAAAAACATCACACGCCCCGAACTGGTGAACAAACTGTTGCTCACCATCGACACACTCATTACACAAGTGAATGGTTCTGACGACCCTGCACTCATAGCAGGACTCGGCGACAAGTTGGCTAAACTCTCGTCGGTCATTGAGAAACTCGACAAGAAGGCTAATGTGGTGGATGCCATCGAGGTGTTTATGGCGTTCTCCAAGTGGCTGGAGTACCGCTCGCAGACAGACCCAGAGGTGACTCCCGAACTGATGCGTGTAATCAACAAGTACCAGGACATGTACATCACAGAACAGATGGGTATAAAATAGTGGAGGCAGCCTATGGCAACAGCAGCGGAAAAGAAAAAGGCATACGAGGAGTGGAAAGAGCGATGCCGGCAAGTGCAAGCCATTACGGACACGTCACTCCTGAAAAGCGAAACGCCAGTAGAACGAGACATGCGTATCAAACGCTTGCTCAACAACTATGCAGCGTTCTGCGAGTATTACTTTCCCCACTTCCTGCAATTGCGTGACAAGACGACCGGCGAGGTCATACGCACCATTCACAACGCCCCGTTCCACAACGAAGCTGCACGCAAGGTCCGAAACACGCCCGACTTGAAGGCTGTATTCATGTGGCCGCGCGGCCACGCCAAATCGACCCACCTTGATGTATTCACGCCGCTCTGGTTGATGTTCCAACCGAAGCGGCTTATCAACTTTATGGTGGTCGTGGGAAAGTCGGAGGACAATGCAGACCGACTGCTTGGAGATATTCAAGCGGAACTGGAATACAACCAGCGTCTCATCGCCGACTTCGGACAGCAGAAGAACGACGGCGGATGGCAGGAGGGCGAGTTCAAGACAAAGAGCGGTGTGAAGTTCCTTGCCTGCGGTCGTGGACAGTCGCCTCGTGGTCTGCGTGACCGTGAATCCCGTCCTGACTACATCGTCATCGATGACCTTGACGACGATCAGCTTTGCAAGAACGACAAACTCGTACACGACCTCACCGACTGGGTGAAGGAGGCTCTCTTCGGTGCGCTTGATGTTGGCCGTGGACGCTTCATTATGGTGGGCAACCTCATCAGCAAGAACTCTGTGCTCTACAATCTCTCACGTACAAAGGGAGTGTTCCTTTCTAAAATCGTAGCGGTCGATCGTAACGGAGAACCGGTATGGAAAGAGAAATGGACCAAAGAGGAGGCGCAGGCTTACCGCGACTTCGTGGGCTATCGTGCCTGGGAGAAGGAGATGATGCACAACCCTATCGTGGACGGTACTATCTTCCGTGCGGATTGGATTCGATACAAGCGTTTGCCAAAGCTCGAAAAGTACGACATGATTGTGTGCTATACCGACCCGTCGTTCAAATCGACAACCTCCAACGACTACAAGGCATCCCGCGTTTGGGGAAAGATTGGCTCGGAACTGCATCTCATAGACAGTTTCGTGCGCCAGGCGACAGTCAGCGAGATGGTTCGATGGCTATACGACCTCTACGAGCGTACACGCGACACGGTGGCTGTTCAGTTCTTCATGGAAGCCAACTTCATGCAGGATGTGATTTTGGACGAGTTTGCCGTGGAAGGTGAGCTGCGTGGCTACCAGCTACCCATCATGCCCGACAAGCGAAAGAAGCCAGACAAAATCCAGCGTATCGAGGCGGTCAGTCCTCTTTGGGAACGTGGCTTTGTCTGGTACAACGAGCGTAAGAAGGAAGACCCCGACATGCAGGTGGGCATCGAACAGACATTGGCGTTGGAACGTGGCAGCCGTGTGCATGACGATGCGCCTGACGCTGATGAAGGCGCTATATGGATACTCCAGCGCAATACAAGACAGGAAAGTTTCAAACCGGTGTTCGGCAAAAGACCGACCGCCAAAAACATTTGGTAACAATGATACAAGTAATAAAGGACATTATCTGGGGATGGCAGTGCAAGCGTGCCATCAAGAAAGCCAACAAGCTCTCAAAGCTGCTTGGCATGAAGTATTATGTGATTTACATGAACGGCTCGCTGAAGGTCGTGCCGAAACGCACCATCCGCGAACTGGTTGCCAAGCACCGCTTCCGTAAAGGTGTAAAGGTTGCCGACATCGAGCGTCGTGCCATTTATGTGACGCATTAGAAAGGAGGCTGATTATGTTTATCACGGAAGAGGACTACAGAGTGGTCATAGGCGAAAATGCGCTGAAGGTCGTGTCGCAGGCATCGCAGGAGATACGCGACAACGCGGAACTGGAGGCTTGCGAGGAGATTGCCGGCTACCTCAGACCAAAATACGACACGGAAGCGGTGTTCTCGGCTGAAGGCGAAAACCGCAACCGTTTGGTGGTAATGTATGCCGCCGACATTGCGCTCTATCACATGATTGCCGCTATGCCCCAAAAGATGGGCAGCGAAATACGCAAGGAGCGCTACGAGCGTGCCATAAAGTGGCTGGAAGGCGTGCAAGCCGGAAAAATCATCCCCGACCTGCCGCTCGCCACCGACGAGGACGGCACACCGACTGGCGACCTGCTCATATTCGGTTCACAGAAACAATTACGACATAACTGGTAACGCTATGGATATAAAGAACTTTTTCAGCGGTATGTTCGGAGGTGGCAGTCAAAATATACTGCACACGCCAAACGGGGACTTCAACCTTGCGAAGTCGTCTGACCGCAAGCGCATAAAGAAGATGGTAATCGAACTGCAACGCACCACCGATGCACTTACACGCAGGGACATTGCCGACTGGCGCAACGCCTGGCAGATGGCTATAAATGTGGACAGCCCGAACCGCCAACGTCTCTACGACATATACCGCGATGTGGATATTGACCTTCACCTATCGGGCTGTGTTCGCCAGCGTGTAGGATTCGTCATGGCGAAGTCCTTCAAACTGGTCGATGCAAAGGGTAATGAGAACGAGGAGGCACACCACTATTTCGACCAGGCTTGGTTCAAGCAGTTGCTCGAATATGCGCTTGCCGCCAATCTTTGGGGACACTCGCTCATCGAACTTGGCGACCTCACCACCGATGGCGACGGATGTCCTTGCTATACGGATGTGAAACTCATTCCACGGAAGCATGTCATTCCGGAATACGGCCGTGTGATTCAACAGCTCGGGCAGGACTGGACTACGGGCATCGACTACCACTCAGCCCCATTCTCTGACTGGCTCATTGAAGCCGGACGGCCTGACGATCTCGGCCTGTATCTGAAGGCTGCCACGCAGACCATTCCGAAGAAAAACATGTTGGCATTCTGGGATTCCTTCGGCGAGATTTTCGGTATGCCGATGCGTATTGCACGCACCACCTCACGCGACCCCAAGGAAATGGGACGGCTTGAACAGATGCTCAAGGGTGCCGGAGCAAGCCAGTACATGGTGGCAGGGCAGGACACCGAGATTGAATTCGTCGAAAGTGGAAAGGGCGATGCCTTCAACGTCTATGACAAACGCATCGATCGAGCCAACTCGGAACTGTCAAAGCTCATCATCGGGCAGACGATGACCATCGAGGACGGCAGCAGCCTCTCACAATCAGAAACACACCTTGAAGTGTTCGAGAACCTGGTTGAAAGCGACTGCACCATGCTGCGCGACATCGTGAACAACCAGCTTATCCCACGCATGGTAAAGCACGGCTTCCCAATCAAGGGACTGCGCTTCGAATGGGATGATGCCGTCGATTACACACCGGAGCAGCAGGTGGCATACGAGACCATGATTGCCGACCGCTACGAGGTGGACCCGACATATTTTGCGGAGAAGTACAGCATGCCTGTTGGGGAACGGCGCAACGCTACACCCATGCTACCCGGTGGCGGTGACGATGATGGCGATGAGGGCAACAATGAGCCACAAGACGATGACAAGGGCGACAAGAAGAAAAAGCAGCAGCAAAACGTACACGGCTCTTTTTTCGATTAAGCCCCACCGATTATGTGGGGCTGCACCAACGCTATGCCCAGCTGTTAGGCGATGATCCACAAACATTGTCGCTGTCTAAGGAGCAGGAGCAGATACGCAAGCAACTCTCTGGGCTGTTCGACGGCATGATGCGCACGCTCTATTCTCAGAAAGGGTCGGAGTTCCGCATCGAGGTGCTGGCAGAACCGAAAGTTCAGGAGTTCATCAATGCCCATGCTGGTGCTTTGGATTCTACTTTCAAACAAGTGGAGATGTCTGATGCCATGCGCAAGCGCCTCCAACGGTCTGACTATATCTTCTCCGGCATGAAAACGTTCCACGAGCTCAACGAGGCGTTCCCGTCCTTGCTGGATTCTAACGGCAATAGAAAGACGTTCGAAGCCTTTTTGAATGATGTTCGGAAGATAGACAACACCTACAACTCCAACTACCTCCGTGCGGAGTACAACTTCGTGCAGTCGTCTGCGGAGATGGCTGCCAAGTGGGAACGGTTCTCGGAGGACGGCGACCGCTACAACCTTCAGTACCGCACGGCTGGCGACGGCAAGGTGCGTCCGGAACACGCTGCGCTCAATGGCGTAACGCTTCCGCCTTCCGACCCATTTTGGGAAGAATACTATCCTCCTAATGGCTGGAACTGCCGTTGTACCGTGGTACAGGTGCGCAGGTCAAAATATCCTGCCACGCCACACGACGAGGCTATGGCACTTGGCGAGGAGGCTCTGCAGCGTGATACGAAAGGCATCTTCCATTTCAACCCCGGCAAGGAGGACAAGACGGTGCCCGACTACAATCCCTACACCATTCGGCGATGCCGGGACTGCGACATCGCAAAGGGCAAAATCAAGTTGGCAAAGTTTATTCCAGAAAATGAGTTGTGCGCTGCGTGCAAATATTTACGAACTTGTTTGGAACACAAATATAGCGATGGTTTCCGCAACTACAAGAAAGAGGTTACGAATTCTGTCACAGCCATAGACGGCAAGGAATGTGCAAACTTACAAACAGGACAGTTCTATCAGACAAAGAAATCATTCAAACGAGGTATTGCACACGCCTATACGGTCGAGGAGGTTGAAATGTTTGAGACATTCAAGGATTATGCTTCACGAATGACATTCGTCCGCCACAGTCCACTTGGGGAGGTTAAAAATATGACCGACCCGAAAGACATTGCTAACATTCAAAAAAAGATACACCGTGGCGTTACTGGCTACAATGTATATGAGGTTACTATCGGTGATGAATTGTGGGAATTAAAAACAGAAGTGTTCAAAAACAAATCGGAGACACTATATGTAGCAATAAGAAAAGGATAAACGACTGTCCAGCGAGGTTCACATACCCCCATTAGGAATCAGAAGCCTATCCTTTGATGCAAAGGTAATAACAAATTTTCAAAACACAACAAGTTATGAACAAAATTTTCTCATTTCTAAAGAAAAGCAACCGCTACAAGCATCTTGTCGGTGGTTTATTGGTCGGTCTGTGCGCATTGTCGCCATGGGCAGCCATCTATTCTGCCATCATTGCAGCCTCATGTCTCGAACTCAAAGACAAGCTTCACGGCTGTCCTTGGGACTGGATTGACTGGGCTTGCACAGTGCTCGGAGGCTTCATCGCAATGTTATTTTGGCTCATTGTGTAATATTCATTCATCTTTTGCACAGAGAATGAGTAACTTTGCAAACTGGTAGAGTTTCCCATAGGCCGTGTGGTCTATCGCGGGTACAACAATGCGAACGCGAATGGCGGTGTCTCGAATGCGAATGCGAATAACGATGCCTCGAATGCGAATGCGCTTGTCGGCTCGCGCCTGGCCTTCCGCGGTAAAATCGTGAAGGCGCAAAGCGTGGCAGCGTACAAGGCGTTGGACGAGGTGGCGTAACGCGAAGCGCGAAAAAGCGGGAGCGAAGCGACAAAACGAAAAGAACGGGGTCCGGATAGTGTCCGGACTCCGTTCTTGCATTATGTGAATACCGGCGTAAGCCGGTCGAAAATATTTTGGGGTGGGGGAGTACCCCCAGCGGTACGCTTCGTTTTAAGAAAATAGACGGCTCGTTCTGGAATGGCGAAACGTTTCGTTTTGCGGATTATACAAGAGATGCTTTTACGG
>OMNP01000244.1_pt1 | contig 24643 bp, 18 predicted proteins | sample 1673811 | NCBI WGS metagenome assembly OMNP01 (sample SAMEA103958127, study PRJEB25191) | human gut metagenome | biome: human-associated habitat [ENVO:00009003]; feature: intestine environment [ENVO:2100002]; material: feces | place: Germany | collected 2013/2015
ATTTACAAATTAAATTGTAAATTTTATATATGAATTGGAGATGCATAGTAATGTCCCCTGTAATCAAAATGCTTGGGAAATACAAAAAGGAGGCTGTACTCAGCCCGTTATTTAAGCTTTTGGAGGCTCTCTTTGAGCTGTTTGTACCAATTGTAGTGGCGTCACTTATAGATATTGGTATAGGCAACGCCGACAAGGGCTACGCTGTAAAGATGTTTTTTTTGCTGATTTTGCTGGCTGTTATCGGACTTAGCTTTTCGATAACGGCACAGTATTTTGCGGCAAAGGCAGCCGTAGGCGTAGGCACAAGACTTCGCTCTGTGCTTTTCAAAAAAATACAGAGCCTGTCCTTCTCGGAGCTTGACAATATAGGTACATCTACAATGATAACCCGTATGACAAGCGATGTTAATCAGGTGCAAAGCGGCATAAATATGTTCTTGCGACTGTTTATGCGTTCGCCGTTTATCGTTTTTGGTGCAATGATAATGGCATTTACCATTGACTTTCAGGCGGCACTTGTATTTGTGTGTGCTATACCCGTTTTGGCTGTTGTGGTTTTTGCCATAATGCTTATAAGCATACCTCTTTATAAAAAATCGCAAAGCAGGCTGGACAAGGTTACAGGCAAAACAAGAGAGAATTTAACAGGTGCCAGAGTTATAAGGGCCTTTTGCCGAGAGGAACGGGAAATAAACGAGTTTAAAGACTTAAACAGTCAGCTTACAGCGGCACAAAAATATGTAGGTAAAATTTCAGCATTAATGAACCCCGTAACATTTGTAATAATCAATGTAGCGATAGTTGTTTTAATATGGGTTGGTGCTATAAGAGTTGAACAGGGTGTTTTGACGCAGGGTGCTGTTGTTGCACTGTATAACTATATGTCGCAAATACTGGTTGAACTGATAAAGCTGGCTAACCTTATCATTACCATGACAAAGTCTGTTGCCTGCTGCAACAGAGTTACGGCTGTATTGGAAACAAGCTCTACACTACAGCACACAGACAACGACACCATAGAAACAGAAAACTGCATTGATTTTGTAAATGTTGCCCTTACCTACCAAGGTGCCGGCGGCGAAAGCCTAACCGATATTAATTTCAGTATTAAGCCGGGAGAAACCGTTGGTATTATCGGCGGTACAGGCTCCGGCAAGTCTTCACTTGTAAATTTGATACCTCACTTTTACGACTGTACAAGGGGCGGAGTTTATGTAGACGGTAAAAATGTTAAGTCCTATTCCACTGCAGAGCTGAGGGAAAAGATAGGCATAGTTTTACAAAAAGCCGTTCTTTTTAAGGGAACCATACGGGACAATTTGCTGTGGGGCAACAAAAACGCCACCGAGCAACAGCTTGTACAGGCACTTGAGATTGCACAGGCCGCCGATGTTGTGGCAAGCAAGAAAAACGGTTTAGATGAGGTTATTGAGCAAGGCGGAAAGAATTTATCTGGAGGTCAAAAGCAGCGCTTAACTATCGCAAGGGCATTAGTTAAGCAGCCGGAAATTCTTATACTGGACGACAGTGCCTCAGCACTTGACTATGCTACAGACGCAAGGCTCAGAAAGGCGGTTAAGGGACTGAAAAACACAACGGTAATTATTGTTTCTCAGCGTACATCGTCAATTATGTCTGCGGACAAAATAATAGTTATGGACGACGGTAAAATTGTCGGCATAGGCACTCACAGCCAACTGCTTGACAGCTGCAGTATATACCAAGAAATATACTTCTCACAAACGGACAGGTGAAAAACTATGAAGCAAAAAGATACTATCATAAAAGTACTAAAGCATATTAAAGGCTATCGTAAATTTTTAACGGCATCAATAATACTCGCACTGGTTACAGTAGCACTTACTCTTTATATTCCTATTCTGGTAGGCGGTGCCATAGACTGTATAGCCGACGAGGGCAGAGTGGATTTCCAAAAAATACTGCCTGTTCTTATTGAAATAGGCATTGCCGCCGGCATAACCGCACTTTCCCAATGGATAATGAATATGTGCAACAACAAAATGACCTACCACATTGCAAGAGATATACGAAACGAAGCTATAGAAAAAATAGAGAAGCTCCCCTTAAACTACCTTGACACACACTCAAGCGGCGACACCGTAAGCCGTGTAATTGCCGATGTTGACCAGTTTACAGACGGTCTGCTAATGAGCTTTACACAGCTGTTTACCGGTGTTATAACCATACTGGGCACACTGGGCTTTATGTTCTCTGTAAACTGCATTATTGCCTTGGTAGTAGTTGTAGTAACTCCGCTTTCGCTGTTTGTGGCAAAGTTTATAGCCACAAAAACCTACAAGCTGTTTAAAAATCAGTCGGAAATTCGTGGTGAACAAACCGCATTTATTGAGGAAATGATAGAAAACCAAAAGGTTGTACAGGCATATACCCATGAGGACGAAAACGAAGAGGTGTTTGACGAAGTAAACCAAAGGCTTTGCGAAAGCTCTGTAAAGGCTATATTTTTCTCTGCAATTTCTAACCCGGCTACACGCTTTGTAAATAACCTTGTTTATGCGGGTGTAGCTCTTACAGGTGCATTGATGGCTATATCAGGTAATATTACAGTGGGCAGCTTAACCTGCTTTTTAAGCTATGCCACACAGTATACAAAACCGTTTAACGAAATTTCAGAGGTAGTTACAGAGCTGCAAAACGCTTTGGCTTGTGCAGACAGGGTTTTTGAGCTTATAGAAGAGCCGGAGGAGGTTCACGAAAAAGAAAACGCTGTTGTACTAAAGGATGTAAAGGGCAATATTCAGCTTGACAATGTATGCTTCTCTTACATTCCGGAAAAAAAGCTTATAGAAAACCTGTATTTAAATGTTAAGTCAGGTCAAAGAATAGCCATTGTAGGCCCTACAGGCTGTGGCAAAACCACACTTATTAATTTGCTTATGAGATTCTACGACACCGTAAGCGGAGAAATATATGTAGACGGCAACGAGATTAAAGATGTTACCAGAAAGAGCCTACGCCAGGGCTACGGTATGGTGCTGCAGGAAACCTGGCTGAAGGCAGGCACTATAAAAGAGAACATTAATATGGGCAAGCCTAACGCCACTGACGAAGAGATTATAGAAGCAGCAAAAAAAACACACGCCCACAGCTTTATAAAAAGACTTCCTCAAGGCTACAACACTGTAATAGGCGAAGACGGTGCCGGACTGTCACAGGGACAGAAGCAGCTGCTGTGCATTACCCGCATAATGCTGTGCCTGCCGCCAATGCTTATCCTTGACGAGGCCACATCATCAATAGATACCCGTACAGAATTAAAAATTCAGGAAGCATTTAACAAGCTTATGGAGGGCAGAACAAGCTTTATTGTTGCCCACAGACTTTCCACCGTAAGAAACGCAGATATTCTGTTGGTTATGAAGGACGGCCATATAATTGAACAGGGCACGCATAACGAGCTTGTAAAAAAAGGCGGTTTTTACAGCAATTTGTACTATGCACAATTTGCAGGCTGAGTAATATTTGGAAGCCACAGCACAATTCAGCCCGCTACTATGTGAAAATATTTGAAATTACAGCCTCTTTGGTATATAATAGCAATTAGAAGCTAAATATTTTTTGTAAAATAAAATTACCTAATTATCGGAGCGGTTAAACCCTTTCCGAATAATACAAGGCCTCAATTTCGGCTGTAGAAATCACACCTATTTGTGCCGCACCACCTTTTGGTATTTTAACACTAAGCATATTCTAAAAATCAGGTGCTTGCCCTGTTTACAGCTCAAATTCACACCTGCCTGCATGGCTACCGCTGTGCAGACCACCTTTCTTTAACAAGAGTAAAAATCCGTAGAAAAATCTTTAAATACACTTAGTACCGGTATTATATCCGGTATAACCCGGCGAAAGGAATAAATATGTTAAGGATAGCAATAGTTGATGATGAAGATACCTTTTGCAATCATCTTTATGACATTGTAAATAGTTATTTTAGCGAAAGCAACATTAAATATACTATCGAAACATTTAACAGCGTCGCAAAGCTTTTAGACGGTATCCAAACATATGACATAGCCTTTTTAGATGTGGAAATGCCCACCAAAAACGGCATACAGGTAGGTTATGACCTAAAAAGAATAAACCCTGACATCATTTTGTTTATTGTAACCTCTCACCTAAGCTACCTTGATGATGCAATGGATTTGCAGGTTTTCAGATATTTGGAAAAGCCTGTTGAGAAGGAGCGGGTTTTCCGTGCACTGGATATTATAACAGAAAGAGAAACTATTGTAGATTTTTCCTCCAACGGAAAGCTTCAAAATTTAAAGGCCGACCAAATAGTGTGCATTTACACATTTCTCCGCAAAAATTATATTCTTACGGATATGGGTACAATTATTCCTACGGGCTACAACATAAAAAGATGGAAGGATATTTTTCGCAACAATGCCAACTTTTCTTCACCGCACTACAGCTACCTGATTAATTTACGATATGTTTCTAAAATAGACAACAATCAAATTACCGTGTGCTGTAAAAACGGTAACGAAATGGTTATATATGCTTCTCAAAGAAGAATCTCTCAATTCAAAAAGGACTTTATTCAGAAAATGGGTGAGCGACATTGAGTATATTTGAAAATTTAATCTTTTTACTGGAATTTCTCTTTGAAGGCTACTGTGCATATACATATTTTTCAACATTTTTTGAAAGAAATGACAGAATTCGCTACCCGCTGATGTTGTACATAGCTGTATCTGCCATATGGTTTTTTCTGTATGCAACAGTAGATGTGGTAATAAATTTAATGCTGTTTTTAGCAACAAATATTATAATTACAAAATTGTGCTATAAAACCGACCTTGGCAGCTGTGTTCTTCACTCCTTCATTTTTTCCTCGGCATTTGTAGGCTGTGAATTGCTCACCATACCTCTTTCAAATTTGTTGCTTCAAAACGACTATATTCAGATTCGTTCGTTTGAAGCCGAGCTGTTTATTTCTACCATTTCAAAGCTGCTGCTGTTTATAGCCTGCAAGCTGGTACAGAAATATGCATTAAAGGAGCTTGAACGAACTAAGGGCATATGGCTGTTTTTACTGCCTATGTCGTCCCTAATATGCATAATGGGCATATACTATCTGGCAGGCTACTGCCGCCCTACCTACATATCAAGTATAATTATTTCGCTATGCTCTATATGTCTGCTGGCGGCAAACATTGTAGTATTTTTGGTGCATGAAAACCAAATAAAAATTTCAAGTCAGCTTACAAAGCTGCAGCTTGCCGAGCAGAAAAGCGAGCTTGACTACAACTACTACAGGGTGCTGCAGTCAAGCTACGATAAATCCCGTGTAGCCGTACATGACAGCAAGCACCACCTAAATGTTATAAGCTCTATGGCATACGATAAAAATTACAGCGGCATAACCGATTATATAGCCTCTCTTTTAGGTCAGGATTATTATACAGCCGGCAGCTGTATAACAAAAAATAAAATATTTGACATAATAATTATGCAGGCAAAGGAACAGTGCCAACGCAAGGGCATAAATTTTTCATTTGAGCACAACAACCATAACCTCAGCTTTGTTGAGGACGCCGACCTGTGCTGTATAGTATCTAACCTGCTGGATAACGCCATTGAAGCGGCCGAAGGCTCTGCCGGAAAAAGAGTTAATATGCTTATATATACAAACCCTATGTCGTCAATGTATTTTTTAGAGGTAAACAACAGCTGTGATAATCCTCCTAAAACCAAAAATAATTTTCTTATTACCATAAAAAAAGATAAGGAAAGACACGGTCTTGGCTTATACAGTGTTCGGCTAACTGCTAAAAAGTACGGCGGCGAAATAAATTACAAATACGACTCGGAAAAAAAGTCTTTTAAAACAATAGTTATGCTTAACAAACGATAAATCCTCCAAGTCATTAGTGGAAAGTAGGGTTGTTAAAAACAGAGCAGGTGTATAAACGGGGGGTGTTAATAAACAAAAGCGTTAAAACAATTATTATGCAGAAATATAACTCTAAAGCAGCTTTTCACAAGCAAACAGGTTAACATACAAGTAAAAGCGGTCATACCAAATGTGGTGTGACCGCCTTTTTGCACATAATTTTGTATTTTTAGCTTATTTTCTTGCCTTATAAAGGTGTAATAGCTCTTAACACTTTTTCTTTTCTTCTTTGGCTTTTTACAGTCGATTATCCTCACTTAGCAGCTTGTAAAGGGTAGGTGAAAGATTAAACTCACTCATAACAGCCTTAACCTGCTGTAAATATTTTTCCTTGGTCTTTTCTGAATTGTGCTGCTTTTTAACAGCCCTTATTAATATATTTTTTGGCGTATGGGACAAGTCCACAAATTCCAGCAGCTGTGTTTTGTAACCGCAGCATTCCAGCAAATTGCCCCGAATAGCGTCTGTAGTAAGTGCTGCAAAGCGTTCCTGTATAATGCCGTAGCTTGTAAACAGCGACAGAGCATCGGACTTAATTTGTCCGTTTAGCTCATGCTGACAGCAGGGCACAGAGAATATCATTTTTGTATTCCACCTTACAGCGTTATAAAGAGCATAATCTGTAGCAGTGTCGCAGGCGTGCAGCGTCATTACAATGTCCGGCTGAAAATCGCTGCTATAGCCGTTAATGTCGCCAAGCTTAAACTGCAAACCATTGTACCCGTAGCTTTTGGCGGCGGCATTGCACTTTTTTATAACATCCTCCTTTAAATCAAGCCCCACTATATTTACCCTTTGATGTCTAAGCTCCGTAAAGTAGTAATACACAATGAATGTCAGGTAAGACTTGCCGCATCCAAAATCTATAATGTTTACTGTGTCCTGTTTAAGCTCCTTTACAGAGTCATCTATAATCTCTATGAACCTGTTAATCTGCTTGAATTTGTCATACATAGACTGTACAACCTTGCCCTCCTTTGTAAATATACCCATATCTACAAGGGGAGGCACAACTGTGCCCTCTTTTATAAGGTAGTTTTTTTGCCTGTTGTGCTGTGTAGAGGTCTGTGTTAAGTCCTTTGAAATTTGCTTTGTTTTAAAGGATGCCTTGCCCTTTTTTGAAATCATTACCATATATTCATGGCTTTTGCTGAAGCTGTTCAGCTGTTTAAAATCCTTTTCCAGCATTGTACCGCAAAGCTCTATTGTCTGCTGTACCGACAGATTTTCGTGAAAAACCTGCTTTTCGGTGTACCTTGACGCCTGGTAGTAGTCTCCCTTGTTTTCTATAACTATTTTCTTGCAAGGAGAGCCTTTGCCTGCGGGCTTGCTTATAACGGTTTTCGCAGGAGTATCGGCAAATATTTTGTTGATGTATTCTAAGGTAGCAGTCATTTGTAATTCTCCCTAAAATTATTTTAAGATTTAATAAAATTTTAATTTACTGTATACAATATATGTTGTATAATGAAGTACGATGAAGTATTTTAAAGTCGGTTGTTTTTATGTTTATATTAAAAACAAATAGACGGTGATAAAATGAGTAGCAATGAAGTTATATTTCATAACACACTCGGCTGGAGCAGGGTAAATGCGGTGTTTACCGGCTGTGGCCGTACAAAGCAGTGCAAAATGGATACACTGCCAAATAGCCTTGCTCGCTGCTGCATAGGTGCCGAATTTGACGATGTTTATTTTACAAACGGTGCAAACGGGAAAACGGCCCATACAGCATTTAATTGGCTGTGCAGCTCCTTTGAGCCTAACGGCTTTACATACGATTCTGATATTATATGCTTACAGCCATACGAGGGGGATTTTCATTCTGACACCAATACCCACAAACTAACCTTTGAATTTGCAGGAAAAGCACAAAAAAATGTATATGTTTGGATGCCAAGCTGCTACAACCCCGTTGACAAAGACAAAAAATACGGAGTAGTGTATATGTTTGACGGGCAAAACCTTTTTAGCAAAGGCTCTACTGCATATGGCAGCTGGAATGTTCCGCAGGTTATGGAGTGCCGCAGTGACTATATAGTTGTCGGCATAGACAACAGCGACCATTACCGTGACAGTCAGCTTACCCCTGATATTGGCAAAATAAAAAAGCAGTACACCCCCATGTTTGAAAACGGCACAGGCATACAAATGGCACAGCTTTTATTAAATAAAATTATACCCTATATAAATAAAAACTACAATGTTTTTACAGACAAAAATCACACCGCCATTGCAGGCGGCTCCTCCGGCGGACTGGAAAGCTTTTATATAGGCACATCATACAGCGATATTTTCGGCATTGCAGGGGCTTTTTCTCCGTCATTTGTTTTGTATGAGAATTCTGTGTGGGAGAATTATCTTAAAAGCATAAAGCTCTGCCCCAAAATGTACATTTACACAGGCAAAAACGACCTGGTAGAAAAAGAATTGTACCCACAGGTGGAAAGGACGGTTCGGTTTTTAAAAAGCAGTAAGCACAGCGAAAAATTGGTATATGACTGCAGGGAGTTTAATTTTCACAACGAATCGGCTTGGGCGGGTGCATTTATTAAGTTTGCCGCCATGCTAGAATAACTGCTATAATAACAAAAATGAGAATTATTATTAAAACCTATTGACTTTTTAACAACAATAGGTTAAAATTGGTACAACAACTTGTAACAAACAGGAGGTTTTATTTTGAACAAGACATGTATTTCCGAAAGTATAAAGTATATAGGTGTAGACGACAGAGAAACAGATTTATTTGAGGGGCAGTATATAATCCCCAACGGTGTGTCATACAACTCCTATGTTATTTTTGACGAAAAAATAGCAGTTATGGACACTGTAGATAAAATTGCCACAGACAAGTGGGTGGAAAATCTTGAAAAAGCTCTTAACGGCAAAGCACCGGATTATCTGGTTATTTCACATATGGAGCCTGACCATGCTTCAAATGTAAAGCTGTTTGCAGAAAAATACCCTAATGCAAGGCTTGTAGGCAATGCAAAAACCTTTGCGTATATGCCGCAGTTTTTCAACTTAAATGTAGATGACAGAAAGGTAGTTGTAAAAGAGGGAGATACCCTTGAGCTGGGTCAGCATACACTTACATTTATAATGGCACCAATGGTTCACTGGCCTGAGGTTATGGTGGCATATGACTCAAAGGACAAGGTGCTGTTCTCGGCTGACGGCTTTGGCAAGTTTGGTGCACTTGACGCCGATGAGGACTGGACCTGTGAAGCAAGAAGATACTATTTTAATATTGTAGGAAAGTACGGTGCACAGGTTCAGGCACTGCTGAAAAAGACAGCAAGCCTTGATATTCAAACAATATGCCCGTTGCATGGGCCTATTTTAAACGAAAACCTGAGCTATTATATTGACAAGTACGACATTTGGAGCAGCTACCGACCGGAGGATAAGGGCGTTATGATTGCCTACGGCTCTATGCACGGAAACACCAAGCAGGCGGCACTGGAGCTTAAAGCCCTGCTGGAGGAAAGAGGAGTGCAAAAGGTTGCCGTTGCCGACCTTACAAGGGACGATATGGCAGAGGCTATAGAGGACGCATTCAGATACGACCGTCTTGCAGTAGCCTGCCCAACATATGACGGTGCATTATTCCCGGCAGTTGAGGATTTCCTATATCATCTAAAAATAAAGAACTACCAAAGCAGAAGGGTTGCGCTAATAGAAAACGGAACATGGGCACCAATGGCAGGCAAAAAAATGAAGGAATACTTTGAGGGTATGAAAAACATTACACTGTGCGACACAGTTGTAACTGTAAAATCCACACTAAATGAAGCCTCTGCAGAACAGCTAAAGGCCTTGGCAGACGAGCTTGCAGATGACTAAATCATTAAAAAGCATTAATACAAACTAAGCTGTTTATATTGATTTGATACTAAATTCTCCTTTCTTTTTACGATAAGTCTTTGAACACTTATTGTAACGGATTGGAGAATTTTTTGTATAACCCTTGTCGCCCCCAACATCGGGCGTTTGTTCCGCTAATTAGGTGGAATCGTCTAAAAAACATTAATTAAAATCGCCTCAGCAGTTAAAAGGCTATAACTGCTGCGGCGATTTATATGTTGCTATAAGCTTTTCAAAACAGCTTATGCTATTTTAGTTTTCAGCATAAAATGATTTCGGTCAAAACAGCCGTAGCTGCCCTTCATATTGAACATAAGTCCCAATAAATCCTCATAGTAAGGAATAAATATGCCCCTGTGCACCATTTCCTGAATTTCCTTTAGGCTTGCCCATTTAACGGCAATTACCTCGTCAAATTGAAGCTCCAGCTGTTCAATATCAATAGTATTGTCAAGCTCCAGCATATAAATATCGTCAAAGCCGTTTTCAAAGTTTACAGTCAGCTGCGGTCTTATGCCGGTAAAATCCATTTTAAGCCCAAGCTCCTCCTGCAGCTCTCTTGAAGCCGCCATTTGGCTTGTTTCGCCCGACACTGCACAGCCGCCTACGGTAACATCCCACATACCGGACCATTCCTTTTTTAACGGCTGGCGCTGTTGAATAAGCATTTGTCCCTTGTTGTTAAAAATGCAAATATGTACAGCCAAACGGTACTCGTCCTGCTGCAAGCTACAGCCTCTATCTACTGTTCTGTCTGTTTTCTCTCTGTTTTGGGTATAAACATCCCATTTCTCCATAAAAATACCTCCAAAAGCACATATACCTTGTATATGTATAAACATTAAACAAATAATTTATGCCATAAAATAAGACACTACCATTAAACAATGAATAGTGTCTTACTGACAAACAATATAATATTATATTTAAATTATCCTGTCAAGGGGAAATCAGATACCCATTAATTTTTCTCCGGCTTCAACAAGCTGGTCGGCAATTTTTATGGCAGATTCTTCATTTTCACCAACAGCTGTAATATACAGCTTTATTTTTGGCTCTGTACCACTAGGTCTGACAGTAATGGAACAGCCGTCGTCAAGCATAAATGCAATAACATTTGACTTTGGCAGTTTAATTTCAGCTGTAGTACCGTTTGCCTTGTCTGTTTTCAGACTTAGCTTGTAGTCATTTACAACAGTAACCCTTCTGCCGCAAATTTCGTCCGGGTGGTTTTCACGAAGAGATGTCATTATGCCGTCCATTTTCTCTAAGCCGGCAGCACCGTCAAATTCAAAGCTGACCGTCTTGTTTTTGTAGTAGCCGAACTCCTTGTAAAGCTCTGTAATAACATCGTCAAGTGACTTGCCCTGTGTTCTGTAGTAAGCCGCCATTTCGCAAATAAGCATAGAAGCTACTACTGCGTCCTTATCTCTTACATATGTGCCTGCCAGGTAGCCGTAGCTTTCCTCAAAGCCAAAGATATATCTTTCTTCCTCGCCTGCTTTTTCAAGCTCCAAAATCTGTTCGCCAATGTACTTAAAGCCTGTAAGTACATTTCTAAGCTCACAGCCAAACTTATCACAAATTTTTGCAACAAGCTCTGTAGTAACTATTGTTTTAACTACAAACGGATTCTGCGGAAGATTATTAAGAGCCTTTCTGCAGGACAAAATGTAGTTTGTAAGCATAATGCCTGTTTCGTTGCCTGTCATAAGTCTAAAGGAGCCGTCCTTTAGCTTTACGGCAATACCCACTCTGTCGGAGTCCGGGTCTGTAGCAAGCAGCAGGTCAGGCTTTTCCTTTTCGCACAGGTCAAGTCCAAGCTGCAGTGCCTCTTTAATTTCAGGGTTAGGGTATGGACAGGTAGTAAAGTTGCCGTCAGGCATTTCCTGCTCCTTAACAACCACCACATTGTCAACGCCTGTTTCGGCAAGAACTCGTCTTACAAGCTTATTTCCTGCACCGTTTAGCGGAGTGTAAACAACCTTTAATCCTGCACCCTTACAAATGCCCGGATTAACAGCCTGCTTCTTTACATTTTCAATGTAGCTGTCATATACTGTATCATCTATATACTCAATGCTTCCGTCTGCCAAGCCCTGCTCAAATTCAATTGTTTTAACATCGTTGAAAATGTCGATGCTCTGAATTTCGGAATAAACTGCGTCTGCACTTTCGTCTGTCATCTGACAGCCGTCGCTGCCGTAGCACTTGTAGCCGTTGTATTTAGCCGGATTGTGGCTTGCTGTAACCATAATACCTGCCTGACACTTTAGCTCTCTTACGCAGAAAGAAACAACAGGTGTAGGCTGAAGCTCTCTTGCAACATACGCCTTAATACCGTTTGCCGCCAATACTCTGGCTGCTTCCTTTACAAAAACATCAGACTTAATTCTTGAGTCGCCTGCAATGGCAACTGACGCTTTGTCGTAATTTTTCTTTAAATAATTAGCCAAACCCTGTGTTGCATATCGTACAACATATATATTCATTCTGTTTGTACCTGCGCCCAAAACACCTCTTAGACCGGCTGTACCAAACTCAAGCTCTCTGTAGAATCTGTCATAGACAGCGTCCTGGTCGTCCTTAATGCTTTCAAGCTCCGGAATAAGGTCAGGATCCTCCGTTGCATTTTTCAGCCATAGGTCATATAGTTGATTTGTATTCATTTTCAGCACTCCTTACTAAAAAATATGAAAAGCATAAATGTGAACAGTCGATTCACCAATACTGTTTTATAGTACCATAACAGAGCGGGAATTTCAATGTTTTTTACATATAAAGCAAATTTATAAAATAAAAAAGCCACACCGCCGCTAAGCAGTGTGGTTATATACAGAGCATAGACTGTAAATTACTTGTGCTCCTCAATATACTTTACAAGATCGCCTACAGTCTTTAGATTCTCGATTTCTGTATCAGGAACCTCAACCTCAAACTCGTCCTCGATTGTCATAAGCAAATCAACAACATCAAGTGAATCGGCGCCTAGGTCGTCTTGAATAGTTGTTTCTGCTGTAATTGAATCCTCTTCTGCGTCAAACTGGTCAGCCAAAATAGCCTTTACCTTTTCTAGTACCATAATTAAATCCTCCTAAAAATTTTTTGTTTATACCTACTAATGCACAGCCTGCGGTGGACAAACCCACCACTTTTTGGTACAATATAAAAGGTGTACCCGGGTACACAATGTAAGTAAATTAAGTACAAAATTATATTATTGGTAATTTGCGACTTTGTCAATATATATTTTGCTTTTTTTTTTAAAATTCCAACTTTTGATAAACTTGCACTAAAAATTAATAGAAATGAGGTTTTATCTATGTCAAAAAAAGAATATGCAGTTATTGGCCACCCTATCGGCCATACAATGTCGCCTTTTATACACAACAGGCTGTTTGAGCTGTCAGGCATTGATGCCCAATACTCGGTAATTGATGTAGAGCCACAGCAGCTTGAAAGGGAGTACCGTGAAAGGCTTTCTAAGCTTGACGGCTTTAACATTACCATTCCACATAAGTCCGCTATTATCCCGCTGCTTTCGTCACTGGACAAAAAAGCAGAGCTGTACGGCAGTGTAAACACAGTAGACGCAAACGGAAAAGGCTACACAACAGACCCTGACGGCTTTTTGCACGCCCTAAAAAGCAACGGCATACCTGTAGACGGCAATGTTGTTATTTTGGGCACAGGCGGCGTAGCAAGAACTATGGCGTTTGAGGCGGCTAAGGCGGGTGCGGCTATTACTATAGCTGTAAGGCACGAGGATATTCATATGGTTTCTGCCCTTGCCTGCGAAATTATGGAAAAAACAATTCATCCTTGCATTTCTACCTGCTACATTGACAGACTAAGCCATGTAGATAAAACCATCGACCTGTTGGTAAACGCAACGCCTCTTGGTATGTACCCGAATGTTGACGCTATGCCTGTAGGTGAGGATATTATTAAAAACTGCGACGCAGTATTCGACGCTGTGTACAATCCTTTGGAAACAAAGCTTGTTAAAACCGCAAGGGCACTGGGCAAAAAGGCTGTGGGCGGTATGACTATGCTTGTATGGCAGGCCGTAGTTTCTCACCAAATTTGGGACGGCTCTACATATGATGTTAAGGACATTGAACAGCTTTGTGCAGACGCATCTCAGGAGCTGAAAAAGAAATTCTGATACAGGTGATATTATGGGAAAAAGCAATATTGTTTTGTGCGGCTTTATGGGCTGTGGAAAAACAACGGTAGGCAAGCAGCTTGCCAAAATAACCAATATGGAGTACATAGACCTTGACCAATACATAGAGCAGCAGCAAAGCACAACTATAAGCAATATATTTGCACAGCACGGTGAGGAATACTTTAGAGATTTAGAGCATAACGCCGCCAAAGAGCTTAGCCAAAAGCAGGGCTGTATTATAGCCGCAGGAGGCGGCACACTGCTGTACAAAAGGAATGTACAGGCTCTAAAGCAAAGCGGTACGGTGGTACTGCTGAATGTGCCGCTGAATACCATTAAGCATAGACTGCGTTATGACAAAAAACGACCTTTACTGCAAAGGCCGGACAAGGACAAGGTTATGGAGGAAATGTACAACAGCCGTTTGCCGCTGTACAGGCAGGCAAGCGATGTTGTAATAAATGCCAACAAATCTCCCCTTGCCACAGCCGAGGAAATAAAGGCACAGCTTTTGAAATAAGCACAACAGCTATAAAAATTTGTGTTTCAACACAATATATTACCCTCCCTTTAAATATTGTATTTTTCTAACTAAAATCTTCACTTTAATCAAACATTTATTATCCGCTTTAAGTATTTGATAGATTACGGTTTTGGTAAATCAATATTTATGTATTTATTTGGCACTATTTCTATCTAATATGTGCAATATAAAAATTATTCTCTACAATTTTATTTCAAAAAAGTTCAAATAATTATTAAAGCACAAAAAGGTCACAGCCGTTTGCATACACAAGCAGGCTGTGACCTTTTTATTATTTTATTATTTATTTTTATTCCGATCTTAGCACCGAGGCACAGGCCTCCATAGCCGCCACTGCAACAGGGCCGGCTGTACTAAAGCCGTAGCCGCCGTTTTCTACTATTACGGCAAAGGCAAGAGGAGCATCTTCATCTTGAGAATAGCCTACCATCCAGGCGTGAGGCTCTTTGTTTTCGCCTACCTCGGCAGTACCTGTTTTAGCACAAACAGTAAGGCTTGGAAACAGGCTGTCACCGTAGTAGCTGGTAACATCGTAACGCATATATTCGTCAAGCTTAGCCGCCAGGTCGGAGTCTATCATATCCTTTGTGCCGCCGTTAATCTCCATAACGCCGCTTTTAATCTCATTTGGCAATACGGCTGTTCCGCCGTTGGCTATAGCACTGCACATTATCGCCATTTGCATTGGGTTTGCCTCTACAGTATACTGACCTATACCGGACCAGCCCAGTCCGTTTTCGTCCGCCTTGCTTACATTGTAAACCTGCCTTGCGGTTTCTGTGCTGTTTACGATAACACTGCTGTTAAAGCCCAGCTTTTCTGCCATTGCGGTCATTTTGTCCTTGCCGAGTCTTGCGGCAAGCTCGGAGAAAACAACATTGCAGGACTGTGCCAGTCCCTCCTTCATGGTAAGCTCACCGTGAATGTGCATACAGGTTATTTCGTTGCCGCCAATATTTGTACTGCCGTTGCAGGTAAAGGTTTCGTTTTCAATATCAGGAATATTTTCAAGAGCCGCCGCCGCAGTTATAATCTTAAAGGTAGAGCCGGGAGCATATAAACCTGCAAGCACCTTGTCAACATATACGCCATCGTATTCCTTTTCGTTATCCTCTGTAATTTCCGGAGGATCCATTGGGTCGTAGGTAGGGGTGCTTACACTGCACAGCACCTCGCCTGTTTTATAATTGTACACCACCACAGCACCGTTGTATCCGCCTAAGGCATTGTAGGCGGCATTGCAGGCGGAGGAGTCTATTGTAAGCGTTATGTTGCCGCCTGCCTTTAATGAGGAGGGCAGACCTAATCCCCAAAGGTAGTTAAAGCCTATTAGCTGAGAACGGTAAGAGCTTTGAATTGCAGAAGAAATATTTAAGCTGTCGTCCCCTACTACATGCAGCGTAGAAAGCCTGGTTGTATAGTCGCTGTTATAAAGTCTTTCACCGTCTTGGGAATACGCAAGTGTATTGCCGCTGCGGTCAAATATTTCTCCGGCGGAGGAAAGACCGCCGCTTCCGGCTAAATGGCCGTTGTACGAGTGCTGAATCCACTGTCCGGCATTCAAAAATATTTTCACAATAAATACGCACAGTCCAACTATGGCAAGCAATGCAATTATAAGCACCATAGTAGACCTTGAACGGGTTTTTCTCATAAAGCTGCTCCTTTCGCTAAAGGATTATACATTTCGTTTTATCTTTTTAACCGCATAGGTGCGTTCGTCTGCCGCCTTTATAAACGCCAGCAGGCACCAGCAGGAAATCATACTTGAACCGCCGGCACTTATAAACGGAAGCGTTACGCCTGTAAGCGGGAGAATGTCTGTAGCTCCAAAAACATTAAGCACAGTTTGTACAAGCATTAAGCCTGCGGCACAGCAAGCCGAAATTGAATAAAATGTAGAGCGGCTTCTTGTGGTAATGGCTCTGGCATATATAACTAAGCCTATTATGCAGGCAACAATAGCAACAGCTATAATTAAGCCAAGCTCTTCACAAAGCAGTCCAAACACAAGGTCGCTTTCGGATGCACCTACATATTTTAGGTAGCCGTTGCCTACGCCTACGCCGGTTATACCGCCGCTTGCCGAATATGTAAGAACTCTTGCCTGCTGGTAGCCTGTAGAATTTGCAAGCTCAAAGCACTTGCCCCAAGCACTGAAACGGTCTGCTATATACGGCTTAAACGAAAGCACCACCGTTGCACCCATAACAGCCGCAGCAACAGCGAGAATAACCGTTTTAATATCTCCGCTTCGCATAAACGCAATAAACAAAAAGGTGCAGAAGAATATTAACGCCGTACCAAGGTCGCTCATAATTATAAGAGCACCTACGCATATTGCGGAAAATATAATAAAGTAAATAAGATTTCCCTTTGTAAGCAGCTTGTCCAGTGCAGAGGCACTTACAAAAATATAAATAACCTTAACAAATTCAGACGGCTGAATAGAAATGCCGCCAATGCTAAGCCAGTTAGCCGCACCGTATGTTACCTTTGCAAACAGAATGTTTACCGCCAAAAATGCCATAGCCAGCAAATAAAGAGGTATTCTGAATTTTTCTATTCTGTCAGGATTTTCAATGACCTTTATAATAATGGCAAAGCAGACCATACCGGCTGCCATTGCGGCGGCCTGCACAAGGCTTTGCTTAAACACCTGCCGCACAAGCATCATAATGCCTGTACCGCTCATAAATATTGCCAAGGATTCAAGCTCAAAGCTAACCCTTTTAAGTGCCTTGGTGGATATATGATAGAATGTCCAGCTTATCAGCATTATAACGCCCCATGTCGCAAAGGGCATAAAGTCCTGAACATCTACGCACAGGCTTGCCTCCACCGCCATAAAAAACAAATAAATAGATATAAGCACCAGCAGAAAAGCCGGCTTTATTGCCGCCTTGCTTTTAGGACGGTTAAAAAACCATGACCTGTTGTCCGCTATAACATCGTCTGTTCTTTTTACTATATAGCTTGTATCTCCTACACTAATAACATCATCTATCATTATAGGTGTGCGGTCTTGGGTTTGTCTGCCGTTTACATATGTGCCGGACTTAGAGCCAACATCGTTAATAAACCAGCCCTCTTTTCGCCTTAAAAGCACTGCATGCTCTCTTGAAACAGTCGGGTCGGAAATAAAAATGTCGCTTCCCTTACTTCTGCCAATTGAATTTTCCCAGTACAGTACAGGCGTACTTTCACCCGTTGCCTGATTAACCAGCATAATAAGAGCCTGCTCATCTCGACGGTGACGCCGCATAGAGCTGAAGCATTGAAACACTATAATAACAGCCAAAATCGGCAGTAATATTCTTATAACCAGAAGTGCTATATCAATAACAACATCAAGAAAAGGCAGGTTAAACCATGAAAGAAAATCCATATATTCACACCTTTCTCAGCAGGGTGTGCGGTCACAGTATTATTTCTATGTAAATGCACCGCCCCAAAATAAAATAACATATTTTTTCTCTTTATAAATTAGATAATATTCCATACCTCTGCAAAAGTCAAGAAACATTGTGTAAATAAATAACAACAGTAAATTACAAAAGTATGTCAACCGGTTTACTGCAAAAATCGGGTAATAGCAAAAGCAGCAGGCAAGGGCTTGCCCTATATTTTTCAATAAATTTTCACGGAGTATTTTTGAACGGTATTAACAAAAACTGCGGGCAGCAAGCCTTAGAATGCATACCCACAGTAATACTTAACACTGTATATTAATAAATTTCGCCCTGCACCTGCCAAATACCTAAAAATCTCTGCCGCACTCACAGTCTGTGCCTTCTGTATTCTCTGAATTTTCGGTATTTTCTTGGTCAGCGGAATTTTCCTGACAAGCCGCTTCCGCATTGACAGACTTTTTCTCCTCCTTCTTTTTAGTAAGAATAGAGAACGGTGCACAAATTAAAATTACACCATAATATGTAATTACTCGCCAAAGCAGCAATGCAGATTTTAATATAGCCGTACCATAGAATATTTTGTAGAAAACCGAGAACGCCAGCTCAGCCGCACCTGTTGCCCCCGGCAAGGGTATCATAGCGGACGCAAGGGTAACAAACGCCTGCGAACAAACCATATCCACCGGTGAGGCACCGCTTAATCCGAATGCCCTGTAAATACAGTACGGAACAAGCATCATTAACAAAACCTGTACAAAAACCAACAGGTATGATTTCACCAACAGCTTTGGCTTTCTCATAAGGGCTTTGTTGCCGTTGTGAAACACCTCTACCTGGTCGGTAATGGATTTTATATATTTTTCCGGATTTTTAATAAGCTTAATTTTTCTTATTAATTTACTGCATACCCTTACTGCCCAGTTAGAAAAGCGTTTGTTAAAGGAAATAAAAACAAACAGTCCCGTAACCACCACCTGTGAGAAAAAACCGGCTATGACAAAAGCCCAAAGCACAGGCGTGTTTACATGGCTGATAAAAAAGTCGAACTTAAAAACAAGTGCAAAAACACTAAATGCCGTAGAGGTTATTTGAAACACCACAAACTTCTGCGTCATACAAGATGTAGCAAAGCCGGCGTCTATTTTTTTGTTTGCCATAAACACAACCTGCATAGGCTGGCCTCCTGTTGAGGAGGGAGTTATGGCACTGAAAAAGCTTCCTACACATGAGGACTTTATTCCATCCAAAAAGGTAAAGCCGCTGTAGTCATCTTTTATATACATATATGTTACAACGGAGTCGATAAACATATTCCCCAGCTGACACAGTACCGCAAGCACCACCCACAAGGCGTTTAGGCTTATATCTGAAGAAATAAGGTCAATAAGACCGTCCTCCGACACGCAAAAGTATGCAATTAAGCCTATTGACAAGGCAATAACTATTATGTTAAACACAACAGCAAAGCTGATTTTTTTCTTCATACTAATCCTCGTAAATTCACTATGATTTTGGCTTAACATAAGCATACCAAAGAAAATCCGTATTTTCAGGCATATTTTCTGCATCGGCCTTAGATAATTTATTATATAAAAACTCCAAAATCAGCTGCCGTTTTACACAGCAGCTGATTTTAATTTTTCTAAAGCATTTTATATAAGAGTTAAAAATTATTATAAATTATTTACCGTACCCATTATAACCGGCAAATAGCTTTCATTGTCTACAACAGCATAAATAAACGGTCTGTCAAGCACCAAGCCTTCTTCTGTCTTTGGAGCATTTTTGTCTGCCTCACTCTGATTATCGGAGGAAATGCCGTTTTGATTAACAGAAATGCTTACAGCCTGTGTAACATCATTTAAAAGCAGGTTTTCGGCAAAGCCCTTAGAGAAATTCGCATCACTGCTAAAAATAGTGGTTATGCCTATATTTTCAAGATTTTTCTTTATACTGCCGCTGCTTTCAGCCGAAAATTCCGGAATACTCACATTGGTAAAATCGGTTGGCGAAACAGTAGTCGGAAGGTTTAAAAGCCTGTCTGCGGTAAGCTCGTTTAAATATTTCTCCAGACTGATGTCCTTGTTCGGCATAATACACACAAGCTTGCACGGAATACTCTTTAGGTCCTTAACAAAGCCCTCTGCATCCTCGTCGGAAAAAGCACGCTCTGCACTTGTAAGAAAATTCACCTTTGCAGTACTGCCGTTTTGGTTAGAAAAGCTGCCCTGCTTAACATCGGATTCGCCGTAGCCCCTCAGCCAGCTGTCACTAACAATCGCAGAGCTGTCTATATACAGCTTATAATCGGAGCCGATGCTTACACCCTTGGCGTCTATAAGTCCATTTGAATTGTCTGATATATAATTTTTTATAAGAGTACTGCTTTTACTGTCTGTAAAGTCTGTTTTATAGGCAGAAACACTGTAGTAATTCTCCAGCTTCTGCAAAAAGCTTCTTTTAGGTGACAGCTTATCGGACACCCACATTGAGCTTACTGAAAAAGCGCCCGCATTATCACTGTTGAAAAATTCCAGTCTTTGTGTAAGATAGGCCGCACAGCTATTAATTTCCTCCGCAGTTTGTTTTGACTTGCCCAAGTGATTTTTTATTTCCTTTTGGGCATCTTTAGATACGGCATTTTCTATGGCAGCCATTGAAAGTGCTGTAGAAACCGGCGAAATTGCGGTATTGCTTTTGGCATAATCTGTCTGCTTTAGCAGCTGCAGTGCCATATTGCCGGTTTTTTTCACAAAGCTGTCATAGCCCTCCGGCTTTTTTGCCGTGTCGTTAAAGTCGTAGCTGGGTGAGTCCTCACTTTTTTGCACGCTTGCCAGCAAATTATCCGTAACGCTCACCTTGTTTTCATCATTACCGTTACAACCGCCAAGCCCCATTGCCGCCGTACATATAGCCACAACTGCCGTAATACACTTTAAAACAACTTTACTTTTCATCGTATATTCTCCAAATCTTTAATATTACTGTGTCTGCTGTTCATTTTCAGCAGATAATTTACTTTCCTTTTCCTTTTGCCGGTATTGCTCAACAAGCTTTTCGGCAAGCTCCACAACCCGACCGGCAGAATTTTCTCTGTAATTCATCTGGCAGGCCGCTTTCATAGCGTCCAGCCTTTCAGGGTTTAGCAACAGGTCATGCACAACCCGTCCGCTGTTTTTCTTTGGCAGACGCACCGCCATATTATTTTTTTCCAGATATATGGCATTGTCCTCCTCCTGCCCCGGAAAAGCACTGAAAATAGCCATTGGCAGGGTTGACGCTATAGCCTCGCTTACTGTAAGTCCTCCCGGCTTTGTAACAATAAGGTCGGCAATATACATATATTCGTTTATATTGTCTACAAAATACAGAAGCTTTGTTGGCTTAATTCCGTTATGCCCCGCATATACTTTATTGGACTCTCTGTTTTCGGTAATGGTGTTGTCCTCTTTCGCAATTTCTTCATCAAAATTTTCGTAACCGCCGTTTTCAATAAGCTTGTCGTTTTCATCACTTGTTTTGTCCAACATAGCGTCAAAGGTATCGAACAGTCTTTTGTTTTTACCTGTAACCACTATTATTTGAAAATCCGATTCCGTTTCGACTATATCACGATAAATCTTGAATATATCCTTTACGCCAAAGCTTCCTGCCATTAGCAGCAAGGTTTTAAGATTAGGGTTAAGCCCCATTTTTTTCATAAGCTCCTGCCGGCTTTGCTTGTTATAAAAGACAGGGTCAATAGGTATTCCGCTTACCTGTACGGTGCTGCGGTCAACACCGAATTTTTCCAGAGCCTCCACCATTTCCTGATTAGACACAACATATGCGTCAACCTCCTTTTGCACATACAGCATATGCGGTGCAAAGTCGGTTATCAATGAAATAAGCGGTATATTCATTTTGTACTTTCTTTTTAGTGATGAGGCCATTTCAACGCAAAAGGCGTGCACGCCTATCATAACATCCGGTCTGAACTCTACCATAAGCGGCAGCAGCTTTCTTGCCAAAGACTGCTGAAATTTTGCGGTAAGGGCAGTCATTTTACTGTCTTTATTGGTAAAGTTATACACTGTTCCGTAAAATTTAGGTACGGTTTTTGCCATAAGCTCATAGCCCTCTGAAACAGTTTTGTTGTACAAATGGCCAATACACTCAAGTGCATCTACTACTCTTACAACATCATCGGGACGGTTTGCTTCTATGTATTTTTTCATTGCGGCCGATGTTCTCATATGACCGCCGCCTGTTGACGCAGACAATATTAATATCCTCATAGCCCTTCCCCTTTTAAGTTTTTAGATTTCCTTTTAATTATAACATATAAAACCAAAGCATTGCAACGAAATCGGTCTACATTTTAATTAACAAACTATTAATAAGGCTTATCTGTAGGCACCTTACAAATATTATCATATATGTAACATAACACAGATGTATTTGAAACATTTTTGTTATAAATTTGTTGATGATTTTTTCGCACAGCTGTGTTATAATTGCTAGAGAGTACGGTTATAGTTTATAATATGTTATTATGGTGAAATGACACTTTCTATAAAGGAGTATATTAAATGGCAGAAAATAATAATACCAACAACAAGCAACAGTCTGTACCGGAGGGTACCGCAGTCGATACAGATAAAACAGCTGCCAAAGAAGCAACTGCAGCCGGTGAAGCTGCGGAAAATGCAAACAAAAAAGCTAACAAGCCTGCCGGCAGCAGTACAGCACCGGCAAACAGCGGCGGTCAATCGAGCATAAAAAAGCCCGACAGCACTGTTAAGGACAGCCTGCAGTCGCAAAAGGTAATTGACGATATAGCAAACATACTTAACGAGGTTCGCAGACAGACAGGCTCTGTTGATATATCTTCATCAGCATCTGCATCTGCCGCTGCTGCACCTGTTAATGACAAAAGCAGCGAGGAGGAGCTGATAGATATATCCTCTGTAGAGGCTGCTGTACCCGTTGCAGCTACACAGACCTTTCCTGCACAGGAAGTAAAGTCGGCCCAACAGCCAAAAAAGGAGGCTCAGGGCACAAATAAAAGGTCTGCCGAAGCCAAAGCTCAGTCAGACAAAAACAAGACTCAAGCAGACAAAAGCAAAACAAAGGCAGAAAAAAAGAGCAGCCACCTGTTTGCAAAAATTTTTGCGGGCTTTATAGTCGCCGCCGTTCTTACCGGTGTATCTGCCTATGGCATAGCCAAAATAAACCCTGAGGTTGTTCCTGCTTCAACAACAGTAAAAGTACCGGGAGGCACTGTAAAGGCTGTTGAAAGTCAGCCTGTATTTTTAAAAGGAATTAAAATTGCAGGTATAGATGTAGGCGGCAAAGCTCCGGAGGAGGTTAAGTCTCTTTTAGCCTTAAGAGGCACCTCCTTAATTCCCGACATCTCACTTACCGTTTCATATGAGGGTGCAGACTACTCATATAAAAAGCAGGATTTCGATTTTACATATGACCTAAATCAGGTTGTAGATACAGCCTTTAAATTCAGTAAATCGGTTTCGGACGCCGGCTCAAGCGATATTCTTTCGACTGCACCGGGTGACGGCAGTGCAAATGTTGATACAGACAACAAAACTGTTGACTTTAACATAAAATATCAGGTTACACAGTCATCTGTACAAAAGGTTATTAAAAGGGTGGCAAAAAAGGTTGATATACCTTGTGTAGAGCCGCATGTTTCCAAATTTGACACAAAGCAGTCTAAAAACTCAAAGCGATATACCTTTAAAGAGGGCTCAAAGGGCAAGTCGATAGATCAAGACCAGCTTATTACAGATGCAATCAAGCAGTTTAACCAAGGCGAAAGAAATGTTAAATTAACTGCCACCAGCTACGAAAGCAAGCCAACCCTTAAAATGGCCGATGTTAAAAAGGCAACAAAGCTAATTGGCAAATTCAGCACTATTACAACCAACACATACAATGCAAACTGCAATATGGAAACTGCCTTAAACGCTATAAACGGAACTATTCTGGAGCCGGGTGCTACACTGTCCTTTAACGACTGTACAGGAAACAGTAATTTGACCGAAAACGGATATATGGTAGCAGGCGTAATACAGGGCGGTTCAATGGCAAGCGGCGTTGGCGGTGGTATATGCCAGGCCGCAACAACTCTGTACAATGCGGCTATTATGGCAAATATGGAAATTGTTGAAAGAGAACCGCACCTGTGGTGCTCGTACTATGTTTACGGCGGACTTGACGCTACCATTGACTGGGGTAATATTGACCTAAAGGTTAAGAACAATTCTAAATATCAAATGTTCTTCCGCTGTTGGATGGACGGCTCTGAGCTGAATGTTGAGATATACGGATGGCAGTCGCCCGACTTTGATGAGGTTCGTACCGAGACAGAGCTTGACTGGAGCTCCAGCGATTCATACGGCTATCTTGCCTACAGAGTGTTCTATAAAAAAGGCAAAGAGGTTAAGCGTGAAGAGCTGCCTTACTCACAGTACAGCCTGTCAAACGGCGGCGGCATAAGAGGTGCTGACCCGGGAAATGTTTCTACAAAGCTAAAGCAGCCTGAATAAAAATTTGTAAATTACCCGCAGTCTATGCGGGTAATTTTTGTTTTTTCACAATTTTTTATAAGCTATATCGACTAAATATATAACAGTCAGGTTAAATTTTATAAATTTTATCTATTTTTACTTAAAATACATTGTTTAAATTACATTTATATG
>OMNP01000246.1_pt1 | contig 24598 bp, 30 predicted proteins | sample 1673811 | NCBI WGS metagenome assembly OMNP01 (sample SAMEA103958127, study PRJEB25191) | human gut metagenome | biome: human-associated habitat [ENVO:00009003]; feature: intestine environment [ENVO:2100002]; material: feces | place: Germany | collected 2013/2015
TTTTTTGGTGGGATTTCTTCAAAAAAGAGCTTGACAAAGGTTATCTAATTTTATTCCAAAAAATAAGGTAAAATATATAAGATGAAGGAAGGAATAAATATGATCGATAGTTTCAATGATGTTCTCAAAGCTAGAAGATCTACTAGAGAATACACTGAAGAAGGTGTATCCAAGGAGGACATGCAACAAATAGTAGAAGCTGGTACATTAGCTCCAAGCGGAATGGGTAGAAAAGAATTGATGTTTGTTGGATTGACGAACGAATATGCGAAAGAATATTTGTCGATTGCAAAGAATAAATTTGGAATGGATAGATATTATGGTGCAAAGAACATAATCCTTGTATTTAGAAGCAAAGAAATCGAATCCTTATATCTTTTGGATGTTGGTGCTGCTATGGAAAACATGTTGCTCAAAGCTACAAACTTAGGACTTCAATCTTGTTGGATTCATGCTGCTAAAGATTTAGCAGAAGATAAAGACTTTTCTAAGTTCCAAGAGAAGCTTGGATTAGATAGCAAATACGAAATATTAGAATCTATAGCTATAGGACATGGCGAAAAAACTATAGATAAAGAAGTGGACAATTCCCGTGTCAAAGTATTCTAAACATAGAATTGCCATCTTAGGTGGTGGGGTGGCCGGAGTCTCTTTAGCTCTATTCATAAAAAATAGAGATCCTAGTTTTGAAGTCTCAATTTTTGATGGCTCAAAAAAAGTGGCTTCTAGAATTCTTATATCTGGAAACGGACGATCAAACTTCTTCAATACAGACTATTTCAACCCATCGAACTTGAAAGACCCAATCTTTCACAAAGCAAAAAGTATCGTGGAAGGATCGATAGGATTAGATGCTTTTAATGAGTTCATCAAAATAACAAATTGTCCTTATTTCAATCAAGGGAATCTCATATATCCTTTTGCGAACAAATCATCTGCTTTATATGATTCAATGATGGATAAAATCCAACAGTACAAAGTACAAATAATTCATGAGAAAGTAATTGATGTATTTGAAAACAAAGATGAATCTATTTCTTTTAAAACTATCGATGAAAATAATGACATAAAGAAATACTCATTCGATAAAGTATGTCTTTCATTCGGTGGTAATTCATTAGCATATCCACCTTTTGATTGGTCTATTTTGAAATCCTTAAATTTAAAACATATCGAATATACCCCCGCTATTTGTCCTATAAAAGTAAAAGAGAAAGGACTTAAAGCCTTAGATGGAATAAGAGCTAAATGCATCATGTCTCTTTATAAAAAGGATGATTTGATTTATAAAGAAGAAGGCGAGATATTATTCAAACCTGATGGATTATCTGGAATATGTATCTTCAATGCATCGATTAGATTAAATCCAAATGAATTGAATTCATATTCTATTCATTTGGATTTAACTAAACATTCCAATTCTAAGATAGAAGTAGATATGAATAATATCTATTATGCATATCCAAAACAATTGAGTGAATATATAGTTAAAAAATCTAAAGAAGATAGTAAGACTTTGAATGATGAAGCTAGTGATCTGTCATTCCAAATTCAAGGGTTATATCCTTTTAAGTTCTCACAAGTATCCAAAGGCGGTATCGATTTCTCTGAAATCAATACAAAAAACATGAATCTAATTAAGCATAAAAATATCTATACTTTAGGTGAAATGCTAGATATACCATTACCATGTGGCGGTTATAATATTGGATTGTGTATAATCGAAGCCTACAAAGCCATGTTAAGTTTATTAAGTTAGGAGAAAGAAGCTATGGAAACAAACATAAATCAATTAGTTAAAGACAATTTAGGATCTTATCCAGCTCAGATCTTTGAAGAGTACTTCAACGAAAGAATTCCGGAAGCTGATAGGGATGGAACATTAGCTGTTTTAAAGAACACACTAGATATCTTAAAACAGACAGGTAATCTCCCAAAGAATTCTTCCTTATACTCATTGGTCTTCGATTTAATAAACTATTCGTATGGTGAATGGTGGTTTGCAGTAAGAGATAACAAGAACAAAAAAGAAATAGTAAAAGACCATTCTTTGATCGTTTCACTATCAAATAAAGTTGCTGTTAAATTCTTGCTATTGGTAAGAGGAGTTAGAAAAGGTCAACTTAAAATATCTTCTTTGAGTCCTTATTCACCAGTCAACACTGCTTTAAAAGCCTTGATTACTGAGCTTATAAATCTCAATTTTCCTTTCATACAAAACAATCCTCAGAAGACTTTAATCAACGATTTGTTCGGAAGGATTTTCTCAAAATCAAATGGAACTTTAAAAATGTTATCGCAAGGTTTGGCTAGTGATGCATATGTATCGTGGAGAACATTGCATGAAGCAGAATGCATCCTTGCAATCCTAGTCAAAGATGGAAAACCTATGCAGGATGAATATGTCCAACATATCATCTACGATAACGCCTTTAGAGGATCTATACAATCCAAAGAGAGAACAGACGAAATATTCATAGCTTTAAAAGCTGATTTAAAGTCTCACGGATTGAAGAGTAAAGATATGAAGAAATTCATCGAATACGGATGGCTTTATCAAACCCCAGAATACAAAACACTGGAAGAGAAAGGAAAGCTATTTGAAAAATACGCTGTTTCTATTCGTGATTCAAATGGAAAAGAAGGATCCTTTAAAATCATTAGAGGCCCATCTATCGAATCTGAGGACTATCCTTTATTTGAAAAATATCGTGCTGAATTAATGTCATGGGATCACAACCAATTACATGATTTTAAATTGAACTTCAGGGATGGAATAGAATTCCTAGCCGGACTTTCAAAATATTCCGAATGGTACGAAACAGCCAGTGAAGTAACACATTCCTCACCTGTTTTCTTCTATTCAAACGATCAATTCTTCTTCGACTTATCAACTGTCGCATTATATCAGTTAGTACTGAGAGTCACAGGAATCTTCATGTCATATATGGACGAAGTATTCTCGGCCAATCCAAACACAAAGGGATTAGTTCTTCAACTAATCTCTTATGCCAAAGAGATGTGTGATGATCAATGCCAAAGATTTAAGAATCTATATGGAATAGATGTCTTAAACGACGAAGGTAGTGTCAAGGATCCACATTCAAGAACTAGAGCTGAAAACAAGAGTGTGGATGATGGTGAAGCCTTCGATAAGCTGAGTGATTCTATGGATGATAAAAACTAAAAGGACTATTTAAAATGAGTGAAAAAACTATATATAAAAACCTTCCTATTGTTAGTGCCAAATGTACAGGATTGGATGATTTAGGGCAAGGTGTATGCAGGGATAAAGATAACATTCTTTTCGCTAGAGGACTCCTTCCTGGTGAGGAAGGTGAAGTACAGCTTAGAGCTGTCAAAGGAAAAGTTGCTTTTGGTGACACGATCAAAGTCACTAAAAAAAGCTCTGATAGAGTCAAATGTCCTTTCGAATTGACAGAGACAGGAATATCAGATCTAGGTCATTTAAAATACGAAAAAAGGCTTATCTATAAACAAGAAAACATAAGAAATCTTATAAAGAAGTTCACCCATCTCGATATCGAAGTAAAGCCAACAATTCCTTGTCCTTTAAAAGATGGATTTAGAAACAAAATACAAAGACCTGTAAAGTATTCTGCTAAAGAGAAAAAAATAGTCAGTGGATATTATAGAATCAACACACATAAGCTAGTAGAAATGGAGCATTGTCCAATCGAAAGCAAATTATCCGATATAGTTTTGACCAACCTTTTAACCATATTGAACAAATATAATATTCAGGCTTATGATGAGGATTCACAAGTAGGACTATTACGTCATATATTGATCAGAACTTCCTACAACTACCAAGAAGCTTTAGTCACATTAGTCGTCACAAGTTTTGAAGTTCCAAATCTCGATAACATAGTAAAAGATTTGATAGATATATGTCCTGAAGTTAAATCGATAACACTGAATTTAAACAAGAGAAGAACAAATGTCATTCTAGGAATGCTCGATAAAGTCGTATATGGCGATGGCCATATAAAAGATTCGATTCTCGGAAAGACATTTATCATATCAGCCAAATCCTTCTATCAAACGAATCCATCTCTTTTAGATCAACTCTATGGAAAAGCAATCGAAGGCCTTAATCTAAACGGAACAGAAACTATATTAGATGCATATTGTGGAACTGGTACAATTGGAATTTGTATGGCTGACAAAGCTAAGAGAGTTGTCGGTGTAGAAATAGAGAGCAGCTCTTATGAAGATGCTTTGATAAATGCTAAAAACAACCATATAAATAACATTAACTTTCACTTAGATGATGCGACTGAATATCTTCAAAGAACTGATGAGCATTTCGATTGTATAGTCTTAGATCCTCCAAGAAAAGGCACAACACCAGAGTTCATTAAAGCCTTGATAAAGAACGGTCCTGAAAAAGTAGCATACATATCTTGTGACCCTGCTACATTAGCTAGGGATTTAAATCTATTAAAGAATGATTATTCAATCATTTCAGTACAAGGTGTGGATATGTTCCCTACTTCGCATCATGTTGAGACTGTGGTGTTGCTAAGTCGTAAAAACGGCTGAAAAAGGCCGAAAATCGATAAAAATTGACGGATTTCCTACTTTCTAAAAATGAGGGAAATCCTCTTTTTTATTGCAAAAATGGTTTAGTGGCGGTAAAGCGGTAAAAAAACAGGGCTTTACTCGTATGGTAAAATAGGTCAACTTCAAAAATAAACACCCATCCTACCTCGTATCGAAATGGGGATAGGTTGATGGTATGTATACACGATGGAAAGAATAGGTGAAAAAGGCCGTATTCATGGGCATTTATTGAAATCTGCCGTTTCCTTGTTTTTTGCGTTTTCGGAGTAGACTGCAACGACACCGTTAAAAACACAATCCTTTCGGGCTCCCCGGCAAAGAAAATTACGGATCTGGAGGCGAGGATTTCAAACCTCGAGAAGCAAAAGGACAATATCGTTGAACCGAGGGTGAGTGGGATCGTCTCCAAAGAGGACTGTGAGAAGAAATACGCCTCGATAACGAAAGAAATAGAGATGGCGAAAGGTGAGCTTGACCGCCACCAGGACAGGAAGCGAGAACAATCCGAGATGAAGGGGAAGGGGAAGGAATTCAAGGAGACCATACTCAAGCACAAGAGAATCGACGAGTTCCAAAGGGAGATACTCGAGACGACTGTGGACAAGATCATCGTTGGCGGTTTCGATGACGACGGCAATCCCGATTCGCACAGGATGAATTTCATCTTCAAATGCGGCGTCAGCGCGAACGCCGTCTACTCTAGGTGTTTTTTCGACTACTTCCTGAAGAGGCTTCGCTTTTTATGCGACACGGGTAGGTTTATTTCAACAATTGATTTCTTAATTTACTTGTTGTCGTTGCAAATATTTAGAAAATATAAAAAATTGCCACGATAACTATGAAATAGTGAGGCTGTAGTGTATAATAATGGCAAAGGAGGCAGGCTATGATACTATACAAACGGGAAAAGTATTTGTCCAAAATGCGCGCGTTCTTCCATGACGACGACCTCATTAAGGTGATAACCGGCATACGCAGATGCGGAAAATCCAGCCTTATGCAAACGATAGCGGAAGAACTAAAAGGGGATGGCGTTGCGGAAAGCAACATCATTTACATCGATCTCGATAAACGTGGGTACAAAAGTATTCGAAGCGCCGAGCAGTTAGATGCATTAATCGAATCCGCCACGCAAGCGAAAGGGATGAAATACCTTTTCATAGACGAGATTCAGAACGTGGAAGGCTTTGAGGAAGTAATCAACGGATTTCGGTCCGAAGGAGACTATTCGATTTTCATAACCGGCTCTAATTCTTACTTGCTCAGCGGAGAACTTGTAACGAAATTAACCGGCAGGTATTTGGAATTCGAAATGTTTCCGCTGACATTTGACGAATACGAGGACATGAAGAAATTTTATGGGCGGGATATCGATGCCAACGCCGAAATAGAATTGAACCACTATATTTTGGAAGGCGGATTTCCACGTGCCATCAAAATCGACAATCTTTCGGATAAACGTACTTATGTGAGGGGGATTATCGATGAAATCTTTGAAAAAGATATCAAACGAAGGGTGAAAATCAAAGATGTTCAGTCCTTTGAGCTGGTTAGGAACTACATCATTAACAATTTCGGTGCAACGACTAGCATCAACAGCCTGCACGAAGCCCTTCTCAAAAATGGTATGGCCATCAGCCGTCAGACGGTGACTCGGTATATAAAAACGTTGGTTGATGCCAAAATTCTGTATGAGTGCAAAAGATTTGATATGAAATCGAAAAGAGCACTTTCGGGGGAACAAAAGTATTACGTTGCCGACTTGAGCTTTTACTATGCGATGAACACGGACAATCGGATCAATTACGGGCCAGCATTGGAGAATATCGTGTATCTATATGCACGAAGCCTCGATTATGCGGTAAGCGTAGGTCGCATCGGAAAACTGGAATGCGATTTCATCCTCCGAGACGGCAATATGGATTATTCCTATGTGCAGGTGACCTATAAGATGCTGCAGAGCAAAGATACGGAAGATCGAGAATACAGACCATTGGAGAGCATACGAGATAACTATAAAAAATACGTGATGACAACGGACTATATGCTGCAAAAGAGAAATGGAATCCTCCATGTTAATCTGATGGATTTCATAGGCGATGGGAAACGATTTTAAGCGTAGGACTTGTCCATTAAAAGCATGCCAAAGGAATAGCCTTCGATGATGTCGTCGACTCCATCGACCGATTGATTGAAATCGTTGTTTGATTAGATTTGAGATAAGGAGGACGCGTTCCTCCTTTTTGTATAGTTTGAAGTCGGATGAGCGATTAAAGCGTTCCGAAAATATACTAGAAGTGTGCATGAGGCTTGGAGGAAAAGAAAAAAATCATTTTATTGATACACCTCAAAAACTTCATTTTGCGGGGTGGCTCCTCCCAAAAAAGCCTGATTAATACAGTCTCGATTCGATACCATCTATTAGGAGGAATAAGACTATATGCCGTTGCTTCGAGATGATTGGTTTAATGGAAAGGAACGGAAGCGACCTTAAGAAGATATACAACGTATACAAAAAAACTGAAGTTCAAGGAACCTCAGCTGAATGATCAACACGATTGTTTCCTGATCACCCTATACGATATGCTGGGTGAAAAGAATAAATAGTGTGATAATCAATGGCAAGTATGATGAAGCGATATTGGCCTTCTGTAATGGTGTTTCCCACAGGATTCTGAGTCATGCACGTCTACCTGTTCCGCCACGAAGGCATTCGCCTTATTTTTCTTTGTCCAATTTATCGAGGAATTCTCTTGTTTCTTTGATGAATCGGTCAACGTTTGAATTATCTTCCCATTTCTTCTTCGCCGCCTCGTAATCGTCCTTTGGGGTAGGGGAGAGAAGATCATCGAGCTGCTTTTTTCTTGCTTCCTCCTCGAGTCTCATCTCTTCGTCCGTGAGATACCAGTTCCACCATTCAAAGAAATCATCGTCGTCCATTTTTCATCTACCTTCCTTTCTGCGTTTTTATTGTATCACCATTTTTCCGTGAAATTACTGTTTCTGATTTTTTGCGTTTTCAGGATACAATACAACATTATAAAGTCAGAAAAATAAGAATGACAAGAAAAAATCATTGCTCTTTTTATCAGAATTTAGAAAAGAGCTTACCTGAGAATCAATGAAGCTTCCTTTTGGAAATGAAACAGTATATTCACTGTTGGCTGCTAAAGCGATAAGATGCTTATTGATGATTATAAAATCTATTCGTCTTCCATATCTTCTTCGATATCACATTTTGGAATTGTGATTTCATCAATATATTTCCCGATGGTGTTTTTTATAAATTGTTCTGTTTTATCCTTTTCAGAGCGTACTAAATAGGTTAAATAACGATAAACCAGGAACAATGGATTTTCCTTGTCTGAAAGGAGAGGCTCATATTCGAAAACGTTATTGATTGAATTATCAAGCAAATCTTGAATCTTTTCTTCATCTTCGGGGTTGTTATTGAACAACATATCAAGGACACTTTTATTCGTCTTTAAAAATGTCGGACAACTATCAAATTCATCATTGGTATAGTAGATGATATTTCCTTTTTCGTCTTCTACCTTCAATTCTCCGATTACCGTGCCGAAATCAATATCATCTCCGGCTTTGTATTTCGCATCGATGATTTTCAAGTGACTCATCTCTTTTCTCCTTGTTATTAAAAATGACATATTTATATTAAATTATATTTTTCTATGAATCAATTGCAAAGCGACTATTGGATCACGTCTTTGCCCTTCTTCGTGTTTATGAAGAGCCGATTTTTACGGCCGATCGCGAACGGTTTCATAACTTCACGTTCACAAACTTATCCTCAATTCGGCATAATACGACGAACGGGTGGTGAAAGACTTCGCAATGGCAAGGAAGAACTTCCTTTTCAGCTATTCAGAGGCGGACGATGAATGGATTCTGTACCAATCGAACATTATCGATGACTGCAAAATAATGCTGGTCTTCAAGAAAATGCAGTAAAGCAAAAAGTCTCCGTGAGGAGGCTTTTTTGCTGGATCTATTGTTTTAATTTCTCCAACTATCGAGCAATTCTTTGATTGGCTTGAGGTCACTATCCCGTTTCGCAGGTTAAATATCGCCTCATGGGTAATAAGTAGGGTAATAAAAAAAATTGCCTGATAACTATGAAAAGGTGCTTGGTCTCATAACTTCTGATTTGATTGATTAGGTCTTGACCATGGACTTTCAGATAGTCTTTCACGTCATCACAGGTCATGTTATCGATACCTGAGGCACCTTTGTCTCCCGTGACCTGCAAAAAGGCTTGATTCAAGTTGTCTTTAGATGCAAATTCCTCAATCAATCCCATAGTTCTGTGTTTCCTCCTTTTGTTCTGTCTATCATCATCGTTTTCGGCATACTTTTCGCGGTATACGACCGCTACTTCTCCTCCTTACGGATTGAATAGACACTCCCATTCGTACTTTACAAAGGTTTGTTCATTCAGCCCTTCCTCTTTCGAGTACTATGATTTCTGCTGACTTCTTGGGGTAAACCTTTTTCGACTTTGAATCTCTTCAAATCTCCAAGACCTCACGGGGTAAGACACATATCTTTCCAGACTTGAGCACTTGATTTACTGACTGGCTTTTTACGGTCGTCCATGATTTTGATATGTGTGGTTATCTCATCACAAGGCAGTCGCCTTATATCAAGTTCCTTTCCGTTGCCCAGTCTGTTTGCTACGCTCTTCTTTCATCCCATACCTCATGGTACTGGACTTGAGTTTCACTATATAGTTATAACGACGTTCCTATTCGGGACTTTCACCCTTTAGATATATGATATGCCCATTACACAACAAAAAACAGCTAGGACCGGATTATGGTCCTAGCTGAACAGAACACGACTACAGATTAACTCTTACGGCTTCTCATATCCCCAGACGACCGGACGATTCTGAAGATTCCAGTTTTTATTCCATCCGCTAGACTCCGACTCTGCTTTGCAGCAAATGGTAAGGTTCTTGCATCCCCAGAATGTGCAATCCCCAATTTCCGTCACCCCGTTTGGAATGACTAAGCTTGTCAGGGAAGTGCATTCTTCGAATGCTGAATCCCCGATTTTCGTCACTCCATCAGGAATGACTATGCTAGTCAGAGAAGTGCATCCCCAGAATGCTGAATTTGCAATTGCGGTGACTTTGATTCCATTGATTGTCTCAGGAATTGTGATGCTGGTATTGGAGCCGGTGTATCCGGTGATCGTAATGGATTCCACACCCCCTTTACAGGTGACGGCGTATTCAAAGACACCATAGGTTCCTACTCTTACATATCCCCAGACGGTCGGACAATTCCAAGGATTCCAGCTCTTATACCATCCGCAAGGCTCCGACTCTGCTTTGCAACAGATGGTAAGGTTCGTGCATCCCCTGAATGCGTCCGACCCGATTTCCGTCACTCCATTAGGAATGACTATGCTGGTCAGAGAAGTGCATCCTTCGAATGCTAAACTCCGGATAGCTGTCACACTTTCCGGAATGACGATGCTGGTCAGAGAAGTGCATCCCCTGAATGCGTTCGACTTGATTTCCGTCACTCCATCAAGAATGACGATGCTGGTCAGAGCAGAGCATCCCCTGAATGCGTCCGACCCGATTTCCGTCACTCCATCAAGAATGACGATGCTGGTCAGGAAAGTGCAGTTTTCAAATGCTGACCTCCCTATGGATGTTACGCTGTCAGGGATTACGATGCTTTCAAGAGCGGAACATCCTGAAAAAGTATGGTCCTCAATGGACGTTATGCCCTCAGGGATTGCAATACTTGAAAGCGCTGAACAACCTGAGAATGCATTCCTTCCAATAGAGGCCACACTATCGGGAATGCTGATTTCCTTCAATGAGGTACAGTCTTTGAAGCCACTGTCTATAATTTGAGTTACCATTCGTCCCTGATACCGTTTTGGCACTGTTAGTTTTTTCAAAAATCTATTATTGCCTACTGCAATGGCCCAAGTCTTATCCGAGAGAGGATAATATTGGTAATTGTTCAATTCTGCAGAGTCGATTTCTGAGGTGGAATCGCTTGTAGTATCGGATGTATTTGAATTGGTAAATCCGCTGTTTTGCTCGTACGAAATGCCTCTGATGCTAGGACGTTGAATACTTTCCTTATTATTGCAGCTGCCTAACAAAGTGAAGGCAGTCAAACCATATTTCAGTTTCTTCTTCATAGGTAATCTAGTACTATATATTTGTAGCTCCCCTATAGCACTTTACCTCCTATATCTGTGGGGAGTGTTGACAATAGGACTTGCAAGTCCTATTGTCGAAGCGGACGCTGCAGACCATTACATATTTAAGGAGTCTTATTTCCTTACGTACTCCATGATCGTAAGCAAATGGGGCAAAGCCCTTTTGTCTACTTATATTATAGCTTCGAAAAAAGTGAATTTCAGGACTTGACAGGTGTGTTTTTTGATTTTTTCTAGTCTAAAATTACGGATTCGTTTCATTTTCTTTGTCGATTCCGTACATCCACTCAACCCAAGAACGGATAGTAGAAGCACGTCTTCTTAAAGTCGACTCAGATAACCTTTTGTTTCCTTCTTTCAGATCAGAGGTCACTTTATCAATGTTCACTTTTCCGGTTACTTTAAAATCATGATAAGCTTTCCCAAACAATTTATCTTCCAGCAATTGATTATATATATCGCTGACTAATTCTGACTTAGAATTCTGCAGTTTCAAAGCACGTTCGGTCAACTTCTTGTTTTGGCCAAGATATTTCAAATATTGCAAAGCTGAAAGATAATACGAAACCTGGCGGGGAGTTCCTACATTTATCACATATTTGGCTTTTTCTTTATTTTCGATGATGTCATCACCAGCCTGAACAAGAGCTATTACTTTGTTGATGTCGTTAGCTTGCGGAAACGGAATGGAATTGTTCATTCCCCAGAAAATAACTTCGCTCCCCGTTCTTCTGTCATCGCCTTTGCAGTTGATACTTCTCAAAGAGGCAAAACAGTTAGGGTCATAGAAGATTTTGTATTTCGGATCTTCCTCAAACAATTTCATGACTTTTGTCGTAGCGTTGTTGCTGATGATAACAAAAGCCCCTTTCTCTACAGCCTTATCGCACTTTTCTTTGAGTTTTTGGAAATCTTCGAAAGAAAAACCGGCCATCTGATATTTTGTAAAACCATCGTCATCTTCGTAGTCATATGGAGGATCATTGTAAATGACATCGCCGTCTTTTGCTTTTTTGATAACGTCCTCATATGAACCATTCATGATTTCAATATGGTTTTCGGGATTGCTCAGATACTCATGAATTTCCTTAATGTTAGTCTCATCACAAATCAACGGATTACGATATCTGCCCATCGGAGTATTGAACTGTCCTTTGCTATTCACTCGATACAGCCCGTTGTAGCAGGTACGGTTAAGGAAAATCATTCGGGCCGCTCTATATGGCGGTATATCGGAAACAACGACAGAATTAGCTCCAATAACTGTGCCATCTCCAATATGGACTCCAGGTAATATTGTTACATTTTGGCCTATCCATACATCATTGCCGATAACGGTATCTCCTTTGATTGGCATTTTATCTAAAGATGGTGTGAATTTTTGAAGATTTCTTGAAAAGACAGCATGCGTAAAAAATCACGACGTATAACAAAAACGGCGTCGTAAGCGGATAATATCCGTGTCCGATGCCGTTTCTCCTTTATTCCTTACCACTTCTCTTTCCTTCCCTGACCTAGTCCGGAACCTTGTCCGACCACGGAAGACAATCCGAATACTCGAAGCCTTCCTTTTTCTTATGAGGAAGCTATAAACTTTAGTGGTTATCAGCAATTGGATGCCATAAAAAACTGGAAACTTTATTCATTATCCGAATATAAAAGTATGGCTGATGTTAGTAGGACAAAATACCTCAAGGCGTTAGTGAATTATAAATATTCCAATCCTTCTCGATATTTCGAGAGTCTAAGGAAATACTATGAGCAAGATTATCTAAAGGAGGTTGATGATATATGTTAAGCAAAATCATCAAGTCCTATAAAAATATAAATCATAAGTTATCCTAATTTATGCAAATCATGGTCAATTCCAGAAACAGGATTGTGATACGTTCTGTTTTTGAAAATCTCATTAAAAGGCTGAATCTCTTCAGGTGCATGATAATTAATAATTGGGAGATAAAGAGCCTTATCACCTTTTGACAAACCTTCCATTTGATCATCACCAAAAACATATTGAGGATTACCATCTTTTAGCGCTTGATGTAAAATACCATTCTCTTCTTCGTAGAAAGGGACTGGTATTAACTGCTAATAATAATGGATTTCAGAAGCATGTTTTTTAAACCATTCTTCAATAATCGTTTTCCTGCCAATTCCATCATCGCCGAAGAAAATCAGATTTTCATTTTTGATTTTCCCACACTTCAGATCAGACAACGTATCATCAAGAACCTTCTTCATCTCATTCAAAGTAATTGTTTTCATAATGCCCTCTTTTTTCTGCTTAAACAATTTTGACAAAAAGTCATAGAAATACGGATTTTCCATCACCTATGTGCAAATCGGGATTTTAAATTATACTTGTTAATATATTCAACAAGCATATCTTTGTCTTTATTATGCCAATCATTTGTTACATAATATTCTTCACCTAATATAATTATTGGTTTTGAATAATATCTAAGACCTTTTATATCTAATCTTTTTTTTGATAAAATAGGAAAATTAACATTAAAATTATCTTTAGAATATTTTTTTTCTTGTAATTTTAATACTTCTAATTGATTAATTAAGCCATTGGAAAGCAAATCATAAAATTCATTTCTTACAATATCACCAATTTTGCGTGAAGCATCCGGAATGAATTTTACAATATTTGTTGCGTTAACAATACCATTATTAATGAGTTCATTTTTAACATTAGCAATATAATCACATTGTGATTTTCTAACTTCAGAATAAATATTAGATAAAATAAAATCAATTGTTTGTTTTATTTTGATAGGATTATAGTTATATTTAGATTGAAATTGTTTTATTTTATCATAACGTGCTTTACGAACATTATATGAATCGTTAAGATAAAAATCATCTCCAAGTAAAAACTGTTCAATAGTTTTACATCCCTTTTTTTGATTAGCGATTTTATCGCAAAGTATTAAATTGCCAGGAATATTTAAACCACAATATTCTTTATTTTGAGGCACAATGTGGTCTGTTGCGATTTGATTATTTTGCTCTAAAGCATTTAAATCTTTACCAGTATAAGGACATTTATTGTTAAAAAAATTTCTCATTTCTTCAAAATAAGCCTCATCAATTTTGTCAAATAATTGTTTTGAAATTTCTGTTAAAATATTTCTAATCGCAATATTAGATACATCTCCATATGCAATACCTTTAGCTACTTTTGTAATTTTCATAATAAATCCTCCTCTATGAAATTCGCATAATTATAATATCAAAAAAGATCCTAATTTGCACACAGGGTCAGTAATGCCGGCTTTTTGGCCACTCTGTTATTCGGGCATAGGCCTTTTTCAAGGCCCGCCCAGGTCAATGGTCCTGCCGGTGATCCCACTCTCTTTTGACGGATGTCAGTCCAAAGTTCAGTCGTGGATGATCTCGACCATGTGGTACGACTCTCCGCTCCATCTCCGACCTCTTCGCTTCCCTTACCGGATGAAACAAAATTCCTTCATTCCATATGATTTGTCAGCATTCCCCAAACAAACCCTGCAAGCTCCGTGGCGCATGCCGTTACCGTCTTGTTGTCGTTCTTGCCTGAAGCGATGAGATCATATCTTCTCTTCGTGATCCTCCTGGATGCCTTGTCCGCATAGTCGACTGCTTTCTTCGTCTGACCGGACTGCTTCTGTTTTATCCTCTTTGATTTATAGAAGCTGCCTGACTTCGCTCTCGAATAGGACTGTATCGCTTCCACAAGCAGGGTCCTGATCCTGGCGTTTCCCTGCTTCGTGATTCCAAGACCCACGCATTTGTCCGCGCTGGAAAGCATGCCCGGCGTCAGACCGAGATATGCGGAAAACTGGTCTGCCCTGGCAAAACGGTTCATGTCGCCCACTTCCGTGAGGATCGTGAGGGCTGTGAGGGTGGAAATGCCCTTGATGCAGCAGAGAGCATCCACTTTTTTACAGAATTCAGGTTCCTCGGCCATCTTCCTGACCTCTTTTTCCATATTTTCAAGGTTCTCAATGAGTCCATTTATCGTTGAAAGCAGGGAATCGACGATGATTATGTCTGTTTTCGACAGTTCCAGCGTCCTCAGCCATTTGAAATGGGCATAATGTAAATATAATAATTGGTATATCTATAGGAGGCGTATATGGTCATCACGACATATGCTAAGGGAAAGGCTATCTATGCCAACGCATCCAAATCGAAGAGGGTGGGGAAGAAAGTCGTAAAGGAGGAACAGATCTCGCTCGGAAGAGTCATCGATCTCGGGAAGCACATCTTCCAGAACAGGAAATACGGCGTCTATGAATACGACCCGGAGACCGGCGGAATCAGGAAACTGGAAGCCGAGCGGAAGAAGCCTCTTTCCTTCCGATGCATCGACTTCGGCGATTCCTTCTTCCTGAGCGAAGTCATGAAGAGCCTGCACATCGACGAGGCCATCGATTCATTGGAAGGAATCGACCATGAATCGATGAAGACATTGGTCCTCTTCTATCTGGAATGCCAGGCGCCGAACACCAGTGCCGAGGACTGGTATGAAGGCAACTACGCTTCCGTCCTCTATCCCAACGCAAGGATGGACGGTCAGAGGATCAGCGAGCTGCTGCGGGCCATCGGAACCGAGGAGATGAAATCGGCCTTCCTGAAGGCATACTATTCGAACGAAACATTCGGGGAAGGCACCAAGGTCATCATCGACAGCACAGGCATCATCAACAACGTCCACTGCCAGTTCACGACGATCTGCAACCACAACGGGAAGGTCTCCACATGCCTCAGGCTCATCACCGTCATCCGGGAGGATGATTCGAAGCCGGTCTACTTCAGGATGATTCCGGACGCCACGCTCGATTCGGCGACGCTGAAGAAAACCCTCATAGAATTGGGCAAATACGGCATAAAGGTATCACTCGCCCTGCTTGACGCCGGATACTGCACACTGCAGAATCTGAAGAGGCTGACCGCTATGGACATTGACTTCATCACGAGGCTCGATGCCAAGATGAAGGCGTACAAGGAACTGAAGAAGAAATACTTCGGCGGCCTGGAAGCGAAGGAGAACTTCATCAGATATGGGGAAAGATACTTCTATATGAAGCCCGTCGAGAATGTCATGATCGAGAATCAGAAGCTTTTCGCCTATGTCTGCATCGACTGCACGTCGAAGGCCTATGATCTGATCAAAATGGGCGAAAGGAAGAAGGCGCCTGAAAGCGGGAAGGCATATGACGAGATGCAGTCGGACGGATTCTTCATCCTCATCTCCAGGACAAAGTACGCAAGAGAGGACATACTTCCGAAATACTATCTGAGGCAGAAGATTGAGCAGTCCTATGACCTCGTCAAAAACGAAACTAACATCCAGCCGATAAGGAACCACAGCGAAGAGACGATCAACGGCCATCTCCTTGTCAGCTTCATCAGCCAGATTGTCTCACAGGAGATCCAGAACAGATTCAAGGATGAGAACATCTCTCAGGAAAGGCTTCTTCTTGCCCTGAGGAACCAAAAAGCGGAAGCCTATCCATCCGAGGTGCTCCCGCTTGAGACGAAGAGAATCGCTACATTGGCTTACAAGAAGATGAAAATCACCTGCCCTGAGATCGTCAAAATTCCCATGAAGAAGCGATGTAGATAGAATTATTCCGGGAATTAACGGTTATTATTTTTGTTTTTAATAATGGGCTTGGTGCCAACAATATACACGACATTGCGCGTGTTTTGGCTTGGGAATCTACCTAGCGAGTACTCATATTCAATTGCAGGCCAGCTATCGTGGGTGAGCCTTATCTACGAGGTCATAGACGAGGCCATAATACTTCCTTTGTTTTACTTCATAGGCAAAGTGGCTGAGGATAAGAAAGAATTAACAAATAGGATGAAGACCGGATTGCTTGTTACCCTTGGAATCTATCTTGTGCTTTCTGCAGTGATCATGTCCTGTGCGGAGCTTTTGCTTAAACTTACGGCAACTGATGAATCGATAATAGATGCTTCGGCAACGTACATAAGGATCGAAGCGTTTGCCAATATATTCTCGATTCTTCAAAGATTCGCCCTGGTTGGCTTGGTGATATTGGGCAAAGATAAGTATGTGTATGTTTTGACTGGAGTAAAGTTAGTCCTTTGCCTTATCTTTGACACTTTTCTTATATCAACATTACCGTTTTCAGCAGACTTAGGAGTCAACGGAATCGGAATATCTAATATCATAGTCAACGCCATTCTTTTCATAACAGCCATGATCATCCTTGCACGAATGGGTATAAATGTTATAAACAAGGAGAAGATGGATTTCTCGTGGATGAAAGAATTCGTCAAGATAGGCGGTATTTCCGGATTGGAATCATTGATTAGAAACCTAGCTTACATGGTGATGATTGCTAGGATGGTCAACGTAGTTAACGAGCAAGGGACGTATTGGGTTGCCAACAATTTCATATGAGGATGGCTATTATTACCAATTACTCAATTGGGAGAATTGATCAAGCAGGAGACATCGACTAATAAGGATGCGGTTAAGAACAATTCAATTGGTTATTTCTTCATGACATTAATCATCGTAATTATATGGTGCGCATTGATTCCTGCTTACAAACCATTCATGCAATACGTTTTGAATTATGGTGATATAGATAAACTGTTCTCATTGGTGATGGTATTGTTTGGATTCTATATCCTTTATGCCTTTCAAAATGTCTTTGATTGTACTTTCTATGGTTTGGGTAAGACAAATTTGATGCTATTTGAATCGGTGGTTACTAATTCGATTTATTATGGGACTGCATTTATTCTATATAAAACAAGAGTATGGGTTCCAACATTGGAAGGAATTGCATTATTATTCGGAATAGGGGTGGCATTCGATGCGCTTGTTTCCTTTATTGCATATATTTGTTTGTTGAAAAAAGAACATATAAATATTTCAAACATAAATTGCAAACGATAAGTGTTTTTATTGTTAGAGCAAAACTGTAAAATATAAGAAAAGAGGGATACACATGAATATTAACGAAAAAATTTATTTGGCTAGAATGGTCAAAAACACTAGTGCAAAACAATTAGGCACTTCTATTGATGTTGATGAAAAGGCTATTTATTCTTGGGAAAAAGGTGAATCGGTTGATTTTGATTCTATAAGAAAATTGGCTTCCTATTTTAATATGAGCTTGGATTATTTGGTGGAAGATAAGCCAATGACCTCAAATGATCAAATGTGGGTTAAAGAAATCAAGTCATATCAAGCTGAGCAAGAAACAATCAAAGAATGTGATAAATTAATCGAAGAGTGCAAGAAATATTTAGATTCACTTGGATGCAAATACGATGATTGTATACTTCCATCGTTTAAAAATGGAAAAATCATTTATGGTGCATTCAGTGTTGGTGAAAACGGTGAATTGTCTTTAGATAAGAAAGTTTTAACGGAGATGAAACAAGCTGAGCTGCTTAAAAAGTTATTTAGTAATGATATCTCCATAGATGATGCTATAAAATCCGATGACAAGGAACTTATAGATATAGCATTTGCTAATTATGATAGGACGGCAAATTACTATGTTGTTCAAAAAGCCAAAGGCTTAATTAAAGAAAATATGGATTATTTCGGCAGAAGGCTTGAGAGCGAAGATGAGATATTCTTTAAAGAAAATGATTTATCTGTACGTTTAGAAAAACTCGATTCTAATCTAAAGAATTATTACTACCTAATAGTGTGCCTTATTGATAGAGGCGCTTACTATTATAAGCAATATGGGGAAGGCGATGATCCGACAGTATTTTATGATATTGAAGATAAGTCGAAAACTGCATTCATATATAGAGTCGCAAAAGATATGTTACTTCTTAGGAGATAAACAAACTTTGTTTGGATTTTAAAAAAATAAGAGGTAATTGTTATGAAAAAGAATTTATTGTTAATCTTTGGTCTAATTACTGCTTTTCCAGAAGTGAGCGGTTGTTCAGATGCAACAATTCCTTCAAACACTTCTGGAAATCAGATAATCGAAACAGAGAAAACTAAAAGATACGAATTTGACTTAACCTTGGATAATTATTGGCGATATTTCGATGAAACAGGAACTATGAGTGGTGGTTATCGTTCATATACTACTCTATCGTATTCCATTTCCGGTATTCTTTCATACGCTTATTACGAGAATGTAACCATGAATTTTTCTGTCAAACTGGATGACACAGTTAATCATTCATTTGATAAGACCATAGAATTGAAGGCAAATGGAAATGGGTCAATTGCATATACTTATGAAACCAAAGTAACAGATGACCAAAATTTCTATTGGTATAGTAGAGAATTGATTATCGATAACATTTCCAGAAAAGTCATATTTTCCATATGAGGCAATGCTCTCGATTATTGAAAATATGAAAATGACTTTCTAAAATAGTAATAGCAATATCTAATACGATAAAGGAGTACATTATGGCCTTAATTAAATGTCCTGAATGTAATAATGACATAAGCACAAATGCAACGGTTTGCCCTCATTGTGGAAATCCATTGAAGGCCGAAACTAAGACTAAAATTGTTTATGAAAATATGACTACAAGGGTTTCTTGCTGGGGATTAGGTGGTTCAAATGCAATTATAGAGAAATTGCATCCATACCTTTCTAATGGGTGGGAAATAGTTTCAACTGTTGAGGATCATTGGAGAAGCGGGATAATTAGACATGATTATACAATTATTCTAAGAAGACCTAAAAAAGTAAAAGTCGATAGCAAGTAGTTTATATAAAAAAGGGGATTTATAAATGAAATATTTCAAAACCAGTATTATTAGTGTGTTGACTTTATTCAACGTTGCAATTTGTGGGTATTCACTTAACAGTTGTTCTAATGAACCAAGCGAAGAAGTTTCAAAAGTCATTGAAATGATAGATGGATTAACAACTATCACTTTAGATTCAAAAGATCAATTAGATGCAATCAGTTCGGCCTATGCAGAGTTGACAAAAAGCGGAAAAGAACAAGTATCTAACTATGATGAATATATAGATGCAAAGAATATATATGAAGAATTGGTGCTGGAAGATGAAACAAAAGATGATCCAACTAGAAATATTGTATTAGATGATCTGATTGGTACTTGGGACTCCAAAAAATACACATGGAAAATTAGCGATTTTATGGGTGGAGAATCGGTTTTGTGGTGCATATATGACAAAACAACTGATAGCAGTGGGCCTGTCAGATTTTGGGAAACAGAGACAGTGCCGTCTTCATATCTAACCGGCTATGATGTCCATGATAAAAGAATGAATTGCAAACTATGTCACACAATTGGTGAAGGTTGGAATGAATTTTTAGATGTTAGCCTAATTAGTGGCATAGATTCCAATCTCACCATGTTTTATGGTTCACAAACGTTTACAAAGACAAGCAATAATTCCTGATGATTTTTATAAGAAACAATACTTACAACTCTAGTAGTATTTTACATTACTTTTCATATACTTGTTATAAATGTGTTATAACTTTATTTGTATAAGGTTGTTGATGAACATGGACTACGATTATAAGAATTTAGTTGTCACTCTAAGAAACAAATTAATAATGGCACAAGAAGAATTCGCCTCCATGCTTTTGGATGTGATTGAGCTCCAGCAATTGCTGGAATTGCAGCGGCATTTTAGTAAAATATAATTAGGAGGGTGTATATGCGAAAAACATTTGACATTAATATTAGCAAAATAAGAAGAATAACAATGAAATTATTGTTAAAAAGAAAACTAATTATTGCCCTCCTAATTTTTATGTTTGGGAGTTTAGCTCTTTCTATCTATTGTTTTATTATTGGAAATTTTGTGGATAAGGAAGCGTTTCAAATTGCATATACTTCATTGTCATTTTTCGTGATAATGTTTTTAACATTCATAATACGCATTTATATTTATTTATTTAAAAAAATTCCTGGTAAGCAAAAAACAGTTATCACATACGAATATGAATTTAATAGAGATAATGTTATAGTCAAAAACATATCTCAAAATACATCGTTTATTTTGAATAAGCAATACATCAAAAACCATTATATTATCTTAGATGTTTTGGTAGTTACCGAGTCGTTTTATTATTTTTTCCCAAACGATGAAACGATAAAAAAAGAATTAGGCTTTAGTAAATAAATCGATGCGTTTCATTTTTTGATTTTTAGAACTCTGAAATATGGGCTCTTTTTTGATGTCCAGATGAAGCTATCAGGGCTGGAAATTATTTGATGATGGAAGCTCCTGGCGGTGCTTCGATGTTTGCTGACAAAACATCTGCCACGGCTTTGAAAAGCCTTCATCGTGGAGCCAAAAATATCCTGTATTGCTATGTCGATACACAATATTCTTTTGCTACTGCGAAAAGCCTAAATGTCAACACATCGATTTCTTAGGCTCTAAAGGAAAAGATGTGTTTGTTTGGTGGATTCCATTCTTGATAATCTTGAATGTTCTTGCTTTCATAGGGACTGTCGACTGGTTTATCAGTATCTTCTTTCCTCAGCTCTATAAAAAGAAAGAAGATGTAACTGAAGAATAACAAATTTATTTTAGCCTTATCGTTTAAGTTGGGGGTCAGATCAGCTCGCTGGCCTTTTTTTGAGTATTAAGGAAATGATATTCTTAAGTGATAAAAGGATATACTTATGAATGAGTTTCGCTTTGTTTAAAATCGCAACTGCAAACCATATCCCATTACCGAAAGAAATTTAATCCTGCAATTAACTGATTGAAAGAAAACTTGTTTTTTTATTTTTCGATTCCATCAATTACCTTTTTTAAAACCGATTCTATAAATCTAGCTTGAAATTTATTCACTTCAATCAACTCCGAAGAAATTGTAAATAAAACTGTCAGATAATCACTCGATATCTACAATATTTAATTTAAGTAATTGTTTTGGTAAATAACCTCTAGTAAAATATTTAATAATAAGATTGGAGGCTATTAATAACATGTTCAAAAAGATACTATCAATGATTGCCTGTGCCATAACTTTGGGTGTCACTTGTTTTGGCTTAGTTAGCTGTGGCGACAATGGAGAAGAGACAACAAGCCAAAAAGGACAGACAACAATACAAGAAGGACATGATTCTACTAAATGGTTTACCGATGAAGAACTATCTAAAGTAGGGCTAGGGGGATTAACTGCCCCAACAGGTTTAACTGGAGAAATAAGTTCAGATATCGCCTGGTTTAATAATGGTTATTCATTTTCGCAACCTTGCCCCGATAAAGATACATTTGAATTGAATGCCGAGACATATTTCTCATATTTCAAAAACCATTATGATGGCAAGTTTGGAAAACCAAGAATCGAAAAACTAAGCACAGGGACAACAAATGAAACCTGGTATGTTATAGAACAAAAATATTCAATATCTGAATATTATAGCGATAACCCAAGCGCTCTTTATGATTTCTATTATGTAAAAAACACTGAATTAGATAATGGCTATTTTGCAAAAGGATCAGTTTGGAGTTTTGATATTCGTTATGAATACGATACAAATTCTAAAGAATATTTATTCAAGATGTTTATAGAAAGTGCTGACACCAACCATAGTGGGACTTTCAAAAACTATTATAGGATTAAATAAGGTTTGCAAAATTCTATTGTTAGATGACATAGTTATTGCAACAAAATAGAATTGTTTAGCCTTTTTCTTATCTTTTCTCTTTTCCCTGTTTGCACTAGTCAATGAAATTAGACAGTGTTCTTTTGAATATTGTTTCATTTTGTCTTGCTTAGAGACACTTCTTAAGGCAGGCGTAAGCACTCGCTCGGTAGAAGGGGCTGTCATTACGGAGTCAAAGTAGAGATAGGATTCTTCTGGAGCAGTTATGATATGTACGATTATGGAGGCTATTGATAATGTGGTATCACATAGGAATTATATGTATATCATCAATTCTAATTTTATTTTTTATTGCATTTATTTTATTATTCAACAAAACCATTAGGATTAATAAGATAGAGGATGCTTTTTTAAAAAAGACTAATATTTGCATATTAGTTTTAAATATCTTTTCAATAATTACTTCAATTCTTGTTTTTTTCTTCTACTACAAGTCAGAGAGCAAAGATTTTTTCGAGTCAAACCCATCTTTATCATTAGTTCAAGTCATTCTTATTCTAGTTTGTCCTATTCTAATCGTATTTTACTTCAATAAAGTTTTAACTAGAAACGATGATACACTCATATGTGTCGATAATCTTTCAATAAGAACTACTCTAGACTTTAATTTAATACTATATTCTGCTTTTTCATTCTTCTTTTTAGGGTCTTTGATTAATGAAATCTTATATTTTATTTTAGCTTAGCAAAGGATTGAAAACATGATCAATCACATTATTTTATGGCTTTTAGGAATGCTCAATCTCATCTATTCAATTGTTATACTCTTAAACAATAAGAACTTCTATTATAAGTATATAGATGATAAAGATAAGTTTTATTCTAGTTTTGAAATTAGAACAATGCTTTGCTCTATTTTCCCAATTATTTCAGCAGTTTTACTTTTTGTTATTTATTCAAATACGAATAAATTCATTGAAAAGCCTGTCGGCTTTTCTTTTATGCCCTTAATGATTCTCTTCATCTCATATTGCTATACTAGCTTTAAAATTACAATAAAAATATCAGACTATAGAAGAATGAAATTCCCTAACGATGATAGCATTCATTCATTTATCAAGTATTCGTCGATAAATATTAATTTTTCTTTAGCCTTACCAGTATTGCCTTTAGGATTTGCTATAGCAGACTTGATAAGTGGATTTGCATCAAATTTCATATTAATGGAGTAATATATGTGTGAAATCACATGTATCTTTTATTATTAGGAGAATTTCTCATCATTTACTCCTTTAAAAAAGTGATATCCATAATTAGGATATCACTAAAAAACTATTCGCCTAGAACTATTTCTTTACTAGGAACAGGAAGTTATGCATATTATAACAACGTCATTGTTAAATATTACATTACTAGCAATATCCTACAAGTAAAACTCAGTGTTGGTGGATATGGAGAATGGTATAACTCAAACTATAGCAACGGATCATGGACAAAAAGACCAATCATAACTGAAGTTACAGGAATGGTCATTTATTGGTTATAAAGTAATGACTATTTCTTGTCCTTTCCTTTGATTATATTCTTCACCTTGACTCCAAAAGTCATTCCCTGGAAAACTAAATACAAGAAATTACCTACAGCTATCGGAGCTCCAGCTATAACCGATGTATATATACAAACTAGTGTTCCATATATGACAAACAATGTTCCACTAGTCAAAGCGAGTATTAGCATCCACAAAGATAAACTACTTGTTTCTTGAGTTCTCAAAGCTCTAACAGCTTGTGGAATGGTAGAAAACACTAATATAGCTGTAGCAAGCCATCCAAATACAGAAATGATAATATCGATAATATCTTTCATAGCCTTACTCCTCTTAATGACTATGAATATCATACTATTACTAATATATTTGTATGAAAAATATACCTTTATAAAGCAAGAATAACAATCAAATACAAAGATAATCGTTCTATTCTTTAACCATTTTATAGCTTATAATTATAAAACGTTGCAGGCGTAGTTCAGTGGTAGAACTTCAGCTTCCCAAGCTGATCACGCGGGTTCGATTCCCGTCGCTTGCTCCATTAATTAAAAAAATAAATTGATATCCAATGGGTATCAATTTTTTGTTTATATTCAAACCTTATATAATTTTTCTATACGGAAAAGACTGTAAGCGTTAAAGATATCCTCCTTTAAAATTCGAACCTCTGAACTGATAATCTA
>OMNP01000263.1_pt1 | contig 23567 bp, 20 predicted proteins | sample 1673811 | NCBI WGS metagenome assembly OMNP01 (sample SAMEA103958127, study PRJEB25191) | human gut metagenome | biome: human-associated habitat [ENVO:00009003]; feature: intestine environment [ENVO:2100002]; material: feces | place: Germany | collected 2013/2015
CCAGTAAACCTTCGAAATTTGCATTTGCATCTGACGAAAAATCCATTCGCCAGCCGACCACCTCATTTGTGCGGTGTTACCTTAAATAAACTCAATTTCAAAAAAGGAGCTGACCACCCTGATGCCGCAGGAATCCAAAGCGCACCGTCTTTGGACGCTCTTTTCTTCCATGCTCCTCATCAGCACCTTCACTTTCGGCGGCGGGTTCGTCATCGTGTCGCTGATGAAGAAGAAATTCGTCGATGAGCTGCATTACCTGACCGAAGAGGAAATGCTGGACATGACCGCCCTGGCGCAGACCGCACCGGGCGCGATTGCCGTCAACGGCGCCATCCTCGTTGGGCGGCGCATCGCCGGAATTCCGGGGCTGATTGTCGCGGTACTGGCGACAATTCTGCCGCCGATTGTCATCATCAGCATCATCTCTATGATGTACGCCGCGTTCGCCGAGAACGAATGGGTACGCGCGGTGCTGACGGGGATGCAGTCGGGCGTGGCGGCGGTCATCTGCGACGTGACGGCAAATCTTGGCGGCAAGGTCGTGCAGTCGAAGGATTGGCTGAATCTGCTGCTGATGGCGGGCGCGTTCACGGCATCCGCCGTCTTTCACGTCAACGTCATCGTGCTCATCCTCGTTGCGGCGGCGATTGGTGTTATCCGGGCGCTGCTGGCGCGAAAGGGGGGCGTATCCGCATGATGGTGCTGTTCCTCGTCTTTTTCCAAATCGGGCTGTTCAGTGTCGGCGGCGGATATGCTGCCATGCCGCTGATTCAGTCGCTGGTGGTGGAGTCGCACGGCTGGCTGACGATGGCAGAATTTACGAACCTAATGACGATTGCCGAGATGACCCCCGGCCCGATTGCGGTCAACTCCGCGACATTCGTCGGGATGCGCTGCGCCGGGCTGCCGGGGGCGCTCGTCGCGACGTTCGGGTGCATCACGCCGTCGCTGATTCTCGTCACGCTTCTTTCCTATTTGTATGGGCGATTTCGTTCCGGGCAGACGATGCAGAACGTGCTGGGCGCGCTGCGTCCCGTGGTCGTCGCGCTGATTGCGTCGGCAGCGCTGAGCATCGTGCAGGTCGCGGCAGTGAAATCGGGCGGCGGCGTGTCCATCGTCGGCATTGTGCTGATGGCCGCGGCGTTTCTCGTCCTGCGCTGGAAGAAATGGAACCCAATTCTGGTGATGCTGCTCTGCGGCGTCGGCGGCGCGGCGGCGCACGCGGTCGGCTGGCTGTAACGAAAATCTTCCGAAACCATTTGTCCGCCCTTGACAGGGATTGGTGCGTGTGCTATACTCCAAACCAAAGCAGTTAGTTGTAATTAACATGTACTGCGACCGCATCCTGAGCATCTTCCCCAACGTCACGCTGAAACTTGCCAACTACAGCAAACTGAAGGATGGCGACTATGCTGCGAAGCTGATGGAGGGCGTTTCGCCAAGTGTGCCGATGCGTTCAGGCGTGCTGGGCGTGTTTGCCATCGTGCTGGAGTTCTGCGCATACGCGGCACTGGCGGCGTATGCGTACCAGAAAGCCCCGGTGTACGGCGCAATTCTGTTCGTCGGCATGACGTTCGCGTGCATCGTCAGCTCCGCGTATCACTTGAAGTGCGGGCTGGCGGAGTACATGTTCCTCAAATATGGGCGGGACGAGCGTGCCAAGGGCATGATGCTTGACCTGATGGGCAGCGGCGCATCCCTGCGCCTGTGTTCTCTGGGAATGATTACGTTCTACATCACGCTGATGGTTGCTATCATCACCGGCGCGATTGGCTTCCCGATCTGGGCGCTCGTGTTCACGATTCTCCCGATTTTCATCGTCATGTTCCCCCTGCAAATCGTCGGCACGCTGCATATTGCCGCGATGGTGTCAATGCTTGGCTGGATGTTCCTGATTTAACCGCAAAAGGACTGCTGCGCGGGCACTTTTCTCCGCTCACAGTCCTTTTTCTGCGTTTTCCCTCACTCGCGCGGATTTTTTGCAAAAATCACGAAAATTCCCTTGACAAACGCCCCGATTCGCGCTATAATAATCAATGTTGCGGATGACCCGCCGCAATGTGAGCTTCATATGGAGAGTTGGCTGAGTGGTCTAAGGCGCACGACTGGAAATCGTGTGTGGGCTTATACCCCACCTAGGGTTCAAATCCCTAACTCTCCGCCAGATTAGCATCGATTCGATAGAATCGGTGCTTTTCTTTTGCCCTCGCAGCAAATCCCCCCCCAGTCACCAAAAAGTGCCTCTCTAATAAAAAGTGCGTACTTGCGCCCATATCAGAAATGGTGTATTCTTTACAAGATAACCCTTTTCCCGAACGACCCACCTTGGAGGAACCCATGAGGAAACTGATTTCCCTGCTGGTGATGATTTTGCTGCTGCTGTCCGCTGCGCTGGCGAAAGTGAGCACCCCGACCTGCACCACCGTGACGCTTGCAACCGGCAGCGTTCACGGCGGATTTCATCGCGAAGATGCATGAGGTTTTCCCGGACTACGCGGGCGAAAACTATCTGGAAATGACGGCGGGATTTCTGTTCCCGGCGGAGTAAGCAGCAGAAAAAAATAGGCTGTTCGAGCGTTTTGCCCGGACAGCCTGTTTTTTGTCAGTATCCCGCTTTCTGCAATTCGTCCAGCAGTGCGCACTTGCGCTTGTAGTCCCTGCGCCACTGTTCAGCAAGGTCAGCAATTGTCTGTCTTCCCTCGTCGGTGCCTTTCATGCGTTCCAGCTGCCGGATGACCTCGCAGTAGGCGGCGCGCGACGAAGCCGCTTGCATAGCGCGATTCACCATGTCGCGGTAGAGTGCCAGCGTGCGGGCGGAATTCCATGCCATCAGCGGGTCAAAATAGGTACACAGTCCCTCAAAATTGCTGTGTTGCTGAATCCGCTGGAGCAGTTGCTCCCACTGCTCAATGGATGCCAGCAGGGGCAGGCGGATAGTGCTTGTCGTCGGCAGTTTCAGCAAACGTTCCGCCTCGTCGCGCCATGCATCGGTGGGAAGCGTCGCTCGAAGCGCATCAATCTGCTCCATGCTGTACTGATTGTACTGCTCAATGTATTGCCGAATCTCCCGCTGCGCAAGGTCAGGCTGATTCGCACGCTGATAGAGCAAAATCAGCTGTTCGCGGCGCTGCTTGCATGGCATATATTCCCCGGCGAACGTCTGCAAATCCGCCTTGACCTGCTCGATGGCTTCCGTCCACTTTTCCGCCGCCATCAGCGTTTTCAGTGTCCGGTCATGCGCATACGGCACATCCCAATGCGAATGCCAGAAGCCGATGATGTCCTCCTGCGAAGCGTGCAGCTGCTGCATCGTTTTTTCACGCTGATTCAGCAGATTCACCATCGCGCCTCCACCGCGTTCCTGCGCATTCGGCTTCCATTCGGCAATTTTTTCGTCCAGCAGCGCAAGATTCCGCTGATGAATTGCTTCGTCCCACGGATACGAAAACAAGAACGCCAGCGGCGCGGTGAAATACGGCAGCGGTTGCCACGTCCGGAATGCAGCGGCGAACCACTCGTACATTGCCGACTGCTGGTCGGGTGCTGCGATGGCAAGAATCTGCATCCATGCATCGCGGCAAGCGTCTTCGATATCCTCCTGTTCAAGAATTTCATCGGCGGATTCAAACATCATTGCCGTGTCGCAAACGAGTTCAAACGCCAGCATCACATGTTCCGGCGTCAGCAAATCAGCCAATTCCGCATCCATCAGCTCCAGCAGTTCCTGAACAGGTGATTCCTCTTCTTCGTCATATTCCGCGTATTCGTCATACTCGTTTTCGGAATAGCGTTCGGCGGCGTGAAGCGTCTGCGTCAGAGTGCGCTGCCAATTGAGGCGGCGTTCATCCGCACGGACAGGTGCATTTCCCTTGCACAGCATCAGCCGATTTCGAAGTGCTTCGTCCTTTTTCAGCAGCGGACGAAGAAAATCCCGAAGCGTTTCGGCGGACAGGCTGTTCAACTTCTTCTCCCACTCCGGCGCGGGCAATTCCGCTTCCGGCAGATGGGTCGCCGCAAAGAGAACCGCCGCCATATGCTTGCAGTTTGCGCCCTCTTTCGCAAAAGGGCAGGTGCAGGACAGAGTTGCCACGGCATCGCCTGCCAGCGTAATCTCAACCCGATACAGCCGCGTGCCTTCTACATCAGCAGTGATTTTCTCCTGCGTGCAGTGCAGATTTTTCACTGCCCCGGCACGCCAGTAATTGCGCCCGCGCGTAATCATCTTCGAGATAAAATTCTCTTTCCAGTCAGTGATGTGCATCGGCATTCCACCTTTTGCAAAACAGGCTGCCCGTTTTTCTCGGACAGCCTGCTTGCTTATTCCTTCGTCTCAATCTCAATGCCGCGTTCTGCCAGCCAGTTCGGCCAGTAGTCGTCGGTGTAGAGCAGTGCCTCGCGGGTGGAAGGCATCGGGGGCAGCGAGCCGCCCGTAGCGTAAATCAGCGCGGAAATCGGCAGAACGGTGTAGCCCTGCTCCTCGTAGTAGGTCAGGACAGCATCAAGAATTTCCCAGCTGTGATTCGCGTCGAGATGGCAGAGCAAAATATTGCCGGGCGCGAGCTTGGCGCGCGTCGTACCGTTCTTGATGCACTCCTCCACCGTATATTTGCCGATGGAGTCCTTTGTGCTCATGTTCCACAGCACGCACTCCATGCCTTCCGCGCGCGAAACGCTGATGACGTTGCTGTTCACGTCCCCGTACGGCGGGCGCATCAGGCGCGGCGAGACACCCAGCGTTTCCGCCATGGTCTCCGCCGGAAAAACGATTTGGCGCATCATGCTGTAGGGCCGTTCCTTCGTCAGCTGCGGATGCGTGTTCGTGTGGTCGCCGATTTCATTGCCCGCCGCCAGCACGCGCTTGGATTCCTCCGGGAACGTGCGGACGAAATAGCCCGTCATGAAGAAGGTGATATTCGTGTTGTGCTTCGCCAGCACTTCCAGCACCTGATCGGTGTTCTTGCCGCCGAAACCGCAGTCCATGCCGATGCCGACAAGTTTCCGCTCCGTCTCCACGTTCTTGACGGCGCGCTGTCCCTTCGCAACGACGGTCAGGTAACCGCCATCCGCCACACAGCGATCGCCCAGCCACACGCTCAGGCGGGTGTATCCCTCCATATCAGCGGTTGGGGTGATAGAGAAGCTCATGTCGCCGCTCGGATTCGACCACTTCGCTTCCGCCAGCACTGTACCTTTGTCATCGCGCAGCTGGAAGGTGTTGTTGCCCTTGACGATGGTGGATGAATTCGTCACCGTCATGCGGACACTCATCTTCTTGCCCACCGTGCCGAAGTTGATGCCCAGATAGAACTGCACGTTCGGCAGGCGCTGGATGGTCAGCGTGTGCTTGCCTGCACCGGTGTAGCCGTCGCCGCTCTGCAGCTCAAAAACGACCTTGCCGCGTTCCTCCACCACCTGCGTCGGAACGGTCAGCGTGGTACTCTTCTGCCCTGCCGGGATGACCACGGAATACGCGCCGTCCAAGCCGTCGCAGGTCAGGGAAACCGTCAGGTCTTTGTCGCTTGCGGGCGACACGTTCAGCTTCAGCGTATAATCATAGCCGCCGTTGATTTGCCCGTTTTTCTCGGCAAAGGTGACTTTCACGCCGTCCGCCAGCGCGACGGACATCAGCAGCGCCAGCATCATGCCCAGCGCGCAAAACCATTTTTTCATGTGCAGCCTCCATTGGTCGTCGATCGTTGATATATCTGCTCGGACATACACGTCCACTTCTATTATAACATTGATTGAAAAGGAACACAAGTGCAAAAAACGCCGCTCCGCTTAACCATATTCAGTCAGCGGGGCGGCGCGATGTGTCAGGGGATTACTGCTCTGCCAGCTTGTTCAGCATCTCAACGATGCCGCGGCTGTTCTCCAGCTGATTCTCCATGCCTTCGACAATCTGCTCTTCCGCAGTCGTCTCATCCGCATCCGCGTGCAGGACAACCGGCAGCTGCTTGCCGACGAACTGCTCCGCGAAGGCGTCCAGCATTTCCTGCGTCAGACCTTCGATTTCATTTTCCAGCGTCAGCTTCAACTCCGTCACCACATTGTTCGCATCCAGATGCAGTTCAACATCAAGCGTGTATTCGTCCGGCAGCATAGACGTGATGGTGGTGGTAAGAACTCTTCCTTCAGCAGCGGTTTCTTCCGTTGCTTCGGGTTCGGCGGCGGGTTCTTCCGTCACAGCGGGCTCGGCGGTGGGTTCTTCCGTCGCTTCGGGTTCGGCGGTGGGTTCTTCCGTCGCTTCGGGTTCGGCGGTGGGTTCTTCCGTCGCGTCAGGCTCAACAGCAGGTTCTTCCGTCACATCCGGCTCAGCGGCGGGTTCTTCCGTCGCTTCGCCATTCAGCGCGCTCTGCGCCAAGCCAAGGTTCTGCATCAGCTCATCCAGCTGGGCGGACACGTTGTCGAGGTAGCCCTGCGCCGCCGCCTGATTCGCCTTTGCGGTGTCCAGTTCAGCGGTCAGCGTTTCCACCTGCGCCTTGTTCGCTTCGTTTTCGTCGTTCAGCACAACCAGCTGGGCTTCCAGTTCCGCCACCTTTGCGGTGGATTCTTCCAGCACCAGCTGCGCTTCGCGGAGGTCATTCTGCGCGGTGGTCAGTTCCGCCTGCGCCGTCTCCTTGTCGGCAATGGTCTGCTGGAGTTCGGTGTTGCTGGCGGCCAGCTGACCGTTGACCTCATCCAGCTGACTGGACAGGTTATTCGACCGCACGAACAGCGCGACCATCACGATGACCGCCACGACCAGCACGACGATGAGTGCAAACAGGGAGACTTTCTTCTTCTCGCTGTTTTCCGGCGTGTTCTGTGCCGGTGTCTGGGACTTGTTTTCGGACATGGGAACTTCCTCCTTGCTTTGTCAGTCGAATCTCAGGCTGTGAATAAATGCGGCTGTCATCCTATTTCCAAATGCGAATGCGCAAGCAGATAGCGCAAGTGAATTGGGGAATAGGCTCACTCCTCTGCCTGCCCAAGGAGCTGCCGTGCGGCGTCCACCTGCGCCTGAAGGGATGAAAGCGTCTTTTGCAGCGTCTCCACCTCTCCGATCAGCTCACTGTCCGGGGTCCGAAGGAGAGCGAGCTGCTGCGTGAGCGTTTCCGCCTGCGCTGCTAATTCCGCATTCTCGCTGCGGAGCGCCTTGCGCTGGGCGCGGAGTTCCTGCTCGCGCGCGGACGCTGCATCCGCTTCGGGCTGCACCGCCTGCAATTGCGCCAGCGTTTCCGGCAGGTCAACGTCGATTTGCGCGCGCTGCGTCTGCTGGAGCTTCAACCGCGCCAGACTTGCATCCAGCTGCAATTGCGTCAGCCGAAGCTGCTCGCCCTGCTGCGCCAGCCGAACCGCCAGCACACACAGCGCCACGCACACCACACACATCACCGCGACAAAAATGGCGCGGAATCCCTTGGAAACTTTCGGCAGCATGCTGCTTCCTCCTCTTCCAGTCTCGCCAACAGGGAGCCTTTCTATTCACTATTGTAGCATATTCCGGTACAAATTGCAAAGCAAAAGCGCTGAAAAATGCCGCTTGTTCGGCAAATTGTTACAAATCATTCATTTTTTGAGCCGCGTCGGCGAGACTTTTGGCGAGATAGTCCAAATTTTCCTGCCGGCAGACGGTATCGCGGGAAGTGTGGATGCGCCCGGTGATGAGTCCCACCCCCGCGCTGTGGTGGTATGCCGATACGCCCACCCCGCACACGAAGCGCCGATAATCGCCCGCGCCTTGCACACCCGCGCGCCCGAAGAATTGTGTCGACACGCCGGATGCCATCGCGTTCGCTTCAAGAGATTCGCGGACGGCTGCGTATTCCGGCTTGTCCTTCGCCATTTTCGGGGCGCTGATGACAAACGTGTCGCCCTCCCCGACGCAGTTGAGGTCAACAAGCAGCTTCATCGTCTGCACTTCGACGTGCTGTGCGCCGTAGCTCTTTGCGCCGCGGCTGCCCGTCTCCTGATGATCAAAGAGGATGAACGCCGTCTTTTCGCGCGCTTCAGGGGACAGGCGCTGCATCGTCTCCAGCAGGGCGGCAATGCCGGATGTGTTGTCATTGACGTTATGCTTGTTCGCCGCGCCGAACATCATCAGCAGCATCAGCGCCAGATAGGCAAAAAAGAACGTCAGAATCAGCAAATCGCCGCTCTTCGTCGCCAGCCCGACTGCCGTGCCAATCAGCAGGGAAATCAGCAGCATTCCCAGCAGTACCGCGCCCTGCGAGAGGATATACACCGGGAAATTCCGGGGGATGCGCAGATCGGGCACGCCGATGGTCGCCGCCGTATCGTAGTGGGCGCTGATGAGCAGTTCGGCATTTTGAGGGTCGCCGGCGACGATGTTGCGGTGGCGCAGCTTGTCCTTTCGGTTCATGCCGTCCACATAGGGGCGATACCCCATTTCGCGCATCTTCGCCATCACCCACTTCTCGAACGCCCGCTTCTGCGCCGTCGTTTTGCGGATGGGGAACTGCGCGTCGATTTCTTCGCGTATGGTCATGCTTGCTCCTTCCCGACGACCTGCCGGAGGACGGCTTCCACCGTGTCCGCCACGCCCTGCAGGGTAATTTCGTCGTACGTCGTGTCATGTTTGGTATGAATTTTGCTGCAGTACCAGCCTACATGCTTTTTCTTGCGGCAGGCACAGATACCCACGCCGAGCTTGAAGTGCTTCTGGTCGGAGGAGAAATTGCACTTCTCCATGTCGCCAAGGACGACCGGAATACCGCTGCTTTTCCGCGCCGTCTCGCCCAGTGCCGGATACTTCTCCCGTGCCGCTTTCGGCACAAGCATCAGCATGGCTTCCCCCACGCCGATGCAGTCCATGTTCAGCACAAGCGTCTTTTTTGCCACCTGCTTATGCGCTTTCGCCAGCCCCGATGCGCCGAGCAGCCCCTTCTCCTCGTTGTCGAACAGCACGAACGCAATCTCCTCCGGCTTTTCCGCCGCGAACGATTCCATCAGCGCCAGCACCCCGCACATACCCGACGTGTTGTCATTGACGTTGTGCGGATTCGGCACGCCCGCCAGCAGCAGATACATCATCAGGCAGTACAACCCAATCAGCGTCGCTTCCGTGCAGAAGATGCTGCCCGTGAGCTTTTCCACAATCCCCGTCGGTACGAAAATGAACACCACCATCACCAGCGCAATCAGTGCCTGAACGAGGTAGAACATCGGGCGATTCATGGGGAGCATGACATTCGGCAGCCCGACGGTTGCGGGCGTGTCGTAATGCGCCGTAACAAGCACTTTTGCCTTGTCCACATCGCCCACGACGATATTGCGGTTCGTGCAGATTGCCTTGTTTTCCTCCATCCTCGCCGCATAGCCCATTTCCTGCACCTTTTGCAGCACATACTGGCGGAACTGCGCCTTTTGTACCTTGCTTTTGCGCACCGGAAACCGCGCATTGACCTCCTGCATCCAGCGATTCGTATTCACTTTTCCTGCTCCTTTTCCGTGTACGGAACGACCTCCACCACCGTCAGCGTGTCTCCTTCGACGACAAAGCGAATATCCACCTCGCCATACGGCACGCCGTACACGCGCTTTCCGTCATGCTGATACGCCGGGCGCGGGTCTTGCGCGAGCAAGCCCATCACGGCGGGCAGATTCTGCTTGGGAACGTACTTTTTGAGCTTCTCCGGAAAATCCACCGTCAGGTGATGGCGTTCGGTCTGCTCGGTGAACCCGCCGACCGCATCCGGCACGCTGTCCACATACGGCAGGTACGGCTTGATGTCCACAATTGGCGTGCCGTCCATCAAATCCGCGCCAGAGACGACGAGCGTGATGCGCCCGTTCTCCTCCTCCATGCGAATCAAGCGGACAACCGTCAGACCGATGCGGTTCGGGCGGAACGGCGAGCGCGTCGCGAACACGCCCAATCGGGTATTGCCGCCCAGCCGCGGCGGACGCACGGTCGGCCGCCAATCATCCTGCTGCGCGCGGTCGAACTCCCAGAGCAGCCACAGGTGGGAGTAATCCTCAATGCCGCGGAACGCCTCGCGGACGCTGTACTTTTCCGCCATCACGACGCGGGAAATCACCTCCGGCACAAGCCCCGACTGCCGCGGCACGCCGAATTTCTCCCGAAAGCCGTTTTCGATTCGTGCAATGATTTCCATCCAGATTCCTCCCCTTTTCCATACGGGATAAGTATAGCCCACCCGTGCCCTCCCGTCAAGGGGCGGAAGCAGAAAGGAATTTCTGTCAGTTTTGCATTTGGCAAGAGGATTTTTCTTGGTTGATGGAGAATTATATTCGCAGGATTTCGCGCCTGCGGGCGCGAGGAGGTGAATCCCCTTGGTAGAAGCCCGCCATATTACGATGGATTTCCGCATCGACCAGAACCGCACCACCAACCTCAAGGAGTTTGTCGTCGACGCCCTCCACCGCCAGACGCATGCCACCACCTTCCGCGCCCTCGATGATGTGTCCTTCACCGCCGAAAAGGGCAGTGTCACCGGGCTGATTGGCCATAACGGCGCGGGAAAATCCACCCTGCTCAAAATCATCAGCGGCATTTACCCGCCCACCAGCGGCAGCGTCGCCCTGCAGGGCACGCTTGTGCCCATGCTCGAACTCGGCAGCGGCTTCGACGCGGAACTCACCGGGCGGGAGAACATCTTCCTTAACGGCGCAATTCTCGGCTACCCGAAGGATTTTCTGCACGACAAAGCGCCGGAAATCATTGCGTACAGCGAACTCGATCGTTTCATCGACCGCCCGCTGAAAACGTACTCGTCCGGAATGCTCGCGCGTCTGGCTTTCTCCATCGCCACCGTCGTTCAGCCTGATATTCTGATTGTGGACGAAATTCTTGCCGTCGGCGACGAGCGTTTCCAGCGCAAGAGCCGCGCGCGGATGCTTGAGCTCATGTCCGGCGGCGCGACAGTGCTGTTTGTCAGCCATAATTTAAGCCAGATTCGCGAACTCTGCGATCGCGTGATTTGGCTGGAGCACGGCAGAATCCGCGCGCAGGGCGACGCAAAGTCCCTGTGCGACGCATACGAAAGGGAGGCAGCCCCATGAGTGAGCAGACGCCGCGCCGACGCCGGGCTGACCGGGTGTATACGCCGGAGGAAAACGAAGCCGCGCCCTGCCGCCGCCGCATGAATGCGGACGAACCCCCGCGCCGACGCCGAACGCGCGAGTATTATTCGCCCGAGGAGTTCATCCCGTACCCTGCGGCGGATTCGTTCGACACCATGCCGCCAGACATCCCGTTCGATGTGCCTCCGGACACGCCGTCCGCGCCCCCGAAACGGAAATTCCGTCTGCCGCCGCTGGGCGAATCGCTGCGCAGGACGATGCAATTGCTCCGTTCTGCGCGCCCGGATTTCCCCTTCCGCCGCCCGCATGGGGTCGGTGACTTGCTGAACATGCTGCTGGATGCGCTGCTGTGGGTGCCAAAACTGATAGTACATTTGACGCTGTATGCCTGCCGTTACCTGCGCGCATCCGTCCGCTATGCCGTGGAGGGCGCAACGCCGCTCTGGCAGGCGTTTCTGCTCTGCCCGTACAGCTGGGCGGGGTTCTATCTGCTGCTTGGGGGGCTGGCATGCGGCGGTGTTCATCTGATGTCGCGCGGGTCAACGGGCGCATCGTTCGCCGGGTTCGTGCTGCTGCTCGCGCCGCTGGCGTGGGGCATCGTGCTGAGCTGGGCGGCGGCGAACGCGCTGCACCGGCACTGCTTCTTCTCCCGGTGGACGTTCGTCGCGCTGGAAGTGCTGTGCGCCATCGGCATTGCGGGCGCTGCGCTGGGCTATCCCATTGCACTGCTTGCGTCGGCGCCGCTGCCGCTGTGGATGCTCGCGGGCGCTCTGCTCCTGCGCCGCACGACGCTGCAATCCTTCTCCCCTGCCGCCATCGTCGATTTCTTCCAGCGCCTGAAGCCGCGCTGGGAACTGCGGCGAATCGGGCTGCACACGGCAGCGACCGTCAGCTACACTGCACCCGTCAAGCGCAATCGCTTCTTTATTGAGCTGCAATGTACGCATCCGAGCACGGGGAATGCGCTGATTTTGTTTCATACGTCCACCATTGAACCGGCGCTGGGGCAGAGGGTGCATGTGATTCTGCATCCGACGGAGGAAGACATATATGAAGTGGACTTGACGACGAGCATTCCGCGGGTAAAGATTCGCAAGAATGACTTGTGGCGGAATCGGGAATAGGATAGCATCGGAGGTATCAGCATGGAATCATCCCTCAACATTCAAAAAATCGTCAAGCCCTCCTTTGCCGTCATCGGCATCGAAGGCTCGACAGACGACGGCGAAGGCTTCATCCCCATGCTCTGGTCAGACGCGAACGCCCACTTCGACGAAGTCTCCCCCGTCGCCAGCCGTGACGAAAACGGCGCGCTGCTCGGCATTTGGGGCGCGATGAGCGACGAAACCCGTTCGTTCCTGCCGTGGACAGACGGCTTCTCGCGCGGTTTGTACCTTGCGGGCGTGGAATGTCCCATCGACGCGGAAGTGCCGGACGGGTGGACGAAGTGGGTCGTGCCGGGGTACGAGTACCTTGCCATAGAGAATCGCCGCGCGGACACATTCAGCCGCATGGTCGATTACTTCCGCGAAAACGGCTTGAAGCTCGTCGGCGCGGTGCAGGAATTCACCGACCCGAAAACGCAGCAGGAGTATCTGTACTTCCCGATTCGGGCATTATGACAGCTTGACGCATTCCCAAACGGATGCTATAATACCCCATGAATCTGATGCAGAGGTGAACATGATGGCAGAAGAATGTACGCATGACTGCTCCTCGTGCGGGAGCGCGTGCGCATCGCGGCAGAAGCCGCAGAGTTTGCTTGCCCCGGCAAACGCGGGCAGCCGGGTGAAGAAGGTCATCGGCGTTGTCAGCGGCAAAGGCGGCGTGGGAAAATCACTGGTGACGGGTCTGCTCGCGTGCGAAACGGCGCGGCGCGGGAAAATCGCCGGGGTACTGGATGCGGACATCACGGGGCCGAGTATGCCGCGCATTCTGGGCATCCGCGACAAGGCGGTCGGCAATGAGCTGGGCATCCTGCCGCAGGAAGCTGAAAACGGCGTGAAGGTTATGTCCATCAACCTGCTGCTGGAACACGACACCGACCCCGTTATCTGGCGCGGCAGCCTGATTGCGGGCACAGTGAAGCAGTTCTGGACGGATGTGTGCTGGGGGGATGTGGACTGCCTGTATGTGGACATGCCGCCGGGAACGGGCGACGTGCCGCTGACGGTGTTCCAGTCGTTGCCGGTGGATGGCATCGTGATTGTCTTAAGCCCGCAGGAGCTGGTCGGCATGATTGTGGAGAAAGCCGTCAAAATGGCGCAGATGATGAACATCCCGGTGCTGGGTTTGGTGGAAAACATGGCGTACATGACCTGCCCGGACTGCGGCAAGCGCCTGTACCCCTTTGGCGAAGGGCGCACGGCGGATGTCGCAAAGCAGTACGGACTGCCGATGCTGGCGCAATTGCCGATTCAGCCCGAACTTGCCAAGAAGTGCGACGAAGGCCGCTTGATGGACATTCAGCTGCCGGAAATGGGCAAAGCAGTGGATGCCGTGCTGAAATGCAAGGTTCGCAAGCATGAATAATCGAATCCCGTCGGAATCGTCCGGCGGGGTTTTTCATATCGAAACGGTTCTCGCAGCAGGAAAATCCGGCACACATGTCGAATAATAGTTGATTCAGCGGAACAAATCCGCGCTTTTCTCCGTCTAATCCAGCGGAAAGGGAGGAAAAGCGCCGCTTGTTTCGTTATATCATTGGAAGGCGCGGGCTTTTCGCCACTTTCCGGCAGGGGAAGTGCAATTTAGCCCTTGCACACTGCCCGATAAATGTGTACAATATAGATGGGCGATTGCCCATACGCCTCTTTCCGGCAAATCCGGCAGGAGGATAACGCTTGCTCCGCTCGCCCTGAGTGTGAAGGAAGGGAATTATCATCATGAAGAATCATGCCGCTGCAACTGTTCGCAACCGCATTCTCAAGGGTGCTGCCCTGTGCGGTGTTTTGGCGCTGTCCATGACGCTGACGGGCTGCTTTGTGCCGCCGGACGACCTGTCGGGCGACCTGTCCAATCAGGGTGTTGTCTACAATACGGTTGCTGTCACAGCGCCCCCGCGCACCGCCACGCCCACTCCTTCGCCCACGCCGACGGTTGAATCCGTTTTTAATTTCGGCACGAACACCGTCATGCCGACGACACAGCCAGGCGTGATTACGTCCAACGGCATTGTCACCGTGGTGACCACGCCGCCCGGCAGCATCGCCACCACCGCGCGGCCGACCGCAACACCCACGCCGACTGCGGCTGCCGTTCTCAAAAAAGGCTCGTCCGGCGCTGATGTCAAGACGCTCCAGCGCCGCTTGAAGCAGCTGGGCTACTACACCGGCAGCGTTGACGGCGATTTCGGCGACGCGACGGAGAAGGCGCTGCGCGCGTTCCAAGACCGCAACAATCTGCTGGTGGACGGCATCGCGGGCAAATCGACGATGGCAAAGCTGAACAGCTCCAACGCTGTCAAGGCAGCCGCCGCAACCGCTACTCCGCGCAAGACCGCGACCCCCAAGCCGCAAACCACTGCGACCCCGAACCTCTCCACTGAGTATTATCTCCAGAGTGGTTCGTCCGGCACACGCGTCCGCACGCTGCAGGCGCGCCTGATTGAACTGGGCTGGATGGCGGGTTCTCCGGACGGCAACTACGAGGGTGCGACAGAATATGCCGTCAAGGCGTTCCAGAAAAAGTACAAGAGCCTGTACACCGACGGTGTTGCCGGGCCTTCGACACTGCAAACGCTGTATTCTTCCTCCGCGGCGAAATCCTCCACGCCCGTGTCCTCCATCGGCACAACGCTGGAGTCCGGCATGAAGAACAGCGGCGCCGTCAAGGCGATGCAGACGCGCCTGAAATCCTTGGGCTACCTGACCGGCACGGCGGACGGCTCTTTCGGCGACGCGACAAAGGCGGCAGTGATCGCCTTCCAGACGGCGAACGGCCTGAAGGCGGACGGCAAGGCGGGCACATCCACCCTGAACCGCCTCTATTCCGATGCGGCGATTGCTGCCAGCTCCATGCCGACGGCGACTGCTTCCACCTCTGTGGACGGCTACACGACGCTCTCCGAGGGCGACACCGGTACGGCGGTTCGCAATCTCCAGAAGGCGCTGAAAAACAAGGGTTACTATTCCGGCAGCGTGGACGGCAAGTACGGCGCGGCAACGACGGCGGCAGTCGTCGCGTTCCAGTCGGCGCAGGGCTTGCGCGTGGACGGCAAGGCAGGCCCCGCGACCCAGCGTGCGCTGTTCACCACCTCCAGCAGCACGGATACATCCAAGTACACCACGCTCCGGCCGGGTGACAGCGGCGCGGCGATTCGCCAGCTGCAGACGACGCTGAAGCAGAAGGGCTATTATACCGGCACGATTGACGGCGATTACGGCTCCGGCACAACGGCGGCGGTCAAGGCGTTCCAGAAGAAGATGAACATCACGCCGGTGGATGGCATTGCGGGCGACAAGACGCTGACGCTTCTGTACTCCTCTGACGCGGTGGACAGCGACGAATACGCGACGCTGCGCCCCGGCGACACGGGCGCGGCAGTGCGCACCATGCAGGCGACGCTGTACGAACTGGGCTACTACGACGGCTCTCGCGACGGCGTGTACGGCGCAACGACGCAGGATGCTGTCCGCGCATTCCAGATTCGCAACAAGGTGACGCCGGTGGACGGCATCGCGGGCAACAAGACGCTGACAAAGCTGTACAGCGGCACAGCGGTTGCGGCAGCGGCGAAAACGACGGAATACAAAACGCTCCGCAAGGGCGACCGCGGCGACGAAGTGGTGCAGATGCAGGACAGCTTGCAGCAGCTTGGCTATCTGGCAGCCGTCACGGGCTATTACGATGATGCGACCGTCGCGGCGGTTCGCTCCTTCCAGTCCCGCAACGGGCTTTCCGTGGACGGCTCCGCGGGTCAGGAGACCCTCGCGGTGCTCTACGGCAGCAATCCCCGCGCGGCATATTAAGGGAGAACCCAAGGGGCGCTGCCCCTTGACCCTGCCAAAGGGTCTTCGACCCTCTGGACTCCCTTCTCGCGATTGAGTTGAGCACACTTTCATACAGTGTCCGCGTGTTTATTTCTAAGAATACAGTCCAGCTTGGCGCGTTTGCACGGCTGGACTGTTCTCTTATCCACAGCTTTTCCCCGTCTTCCACCGAAAGGAGGGATTTCTGTGCAGAAAATCCGCTTTCTCCCCCTGCTGTGCGTTGTGCTGATGCTCTTCACCGCCCCGACCCTGCTCGCCCAGCAGGAGCCGGATACGCCCTATCCGGCGGAAACCATGCTCTCTGTCCGCATGATGCCGCCCGGCGAACGTAGCCTGCGCAATTTCCTGTATCCAAAACTCATGGCGCAGGAAGGCAGCATTCAACTTCCCGCCGGAACGTCCTACAATCTGCTGGTACAGACCTTGGATAACATGCGCAACGACTATCCGGAGCTGTTTCACATCGACTCCTACCGTGTCCATTATCAGCGCAATCAGCCGGATGTCGCCCAAAGCATTTCACCGCGCTACCTTTGTTCCGCCGAAGAAGCATCAGCCTTGCGCAAACAGCTGCTGGAGACAGCACAGTCGTGGGTGGACGAAAATCCCGACCCGCTGGCGCTGTACGAGCGGCTTGTACAGAATACAACCTATTCACCCGACAGCATGTGGCAGCACGCGGCCGTGGGCGCTTTGCTGTATGGCGAAGCCACCTGCGCAGGATATGCCCAGGCGATTTCACTGCTCTATCGACTTGCGGGTATTCCATGCGCAACCATCATCGGCAAAGCGTCAGACACAAGCGGCGAAACCGGTTTGCACGCATGGAATGTGACCAATTTCGGCTTTCTTGACGCAACATGGGGGGCCGCTTTCGACGGGCATGTGTTCCACAGCAACTACGCCATGGGTGAAGCGGATATGTCCATCGACCACACGCCCAATCGCGGGTACACTTTCCCCGACCTGAGCGGCGTTCCGAACTACTATCAGGCGCACGGGCTGTACGTCTCCACCGAGCAGGAACTGCTGACCCAGCTGATGCGTCTTGTGGACGGTGAAACCGTGGAGATTCAGCTTTCGCCCGACCTGTACGCACGGTATACAGCGGCTATGAAGGACAAGCAATCCGATATTGTCACCTTTTGCGCCGAAGCAGCCGGGGCGGAAATTCCCTTCTACGACCCATGCCGCATCCTGTCCGACAAGGCGCATCGCGTTTTGCTGCTGATTCCCCACCCTGAATTGGCGGAGCAGTAACAGCAGTTTGCACGAGCGTAAAGGCAGATTATTGCCCCTGAGCACTTGCATGTTCGGGGGCTTTCATGTTATAATGAAAGAGTAGTGTGTCTATTCGGGAATAGGTGCGCTCATATGATTGTGATTTTCCAAATATTATCAGAAATTGTTTCTATATTGAAAGGAGAACTTTATGTTCGATTGGGTCAAAAAACTGCTGGGCAGCAGCAATGACGCGGAGGTCAAAAAGCTGCAAAAGACGGTCAACGCCGTGGAAGCCCTCGAAGATGAATACAAGGCGCTGACAGACGAGCAGCTGCGTGCCAAGACGGATGAATTCCGCGTGCGCTTGCAAAATGGCGAAACCGAAGATGACATTCTGCCCGAAGCGTTCGCCGCCATCCGCGAAGCCGACGCCCGCGTGCTGGGGATGCGCCCGTACCGTGTGCAGGTGATGGGCGGTCTGGTGCTGCATCAGGGGCGCATCGCCGAGATGAAGACCGGTGAAGGCAAAACGCTGGTCTCCACCCTGCCCGCGTACCTGAACGCGCTGTCCGGCAAGGGCGTGCACGTCGTAACCGTCAACGACTATCTGGCGCGCCGCGACAGCGAGTGGATGGGCAAAGTCCACCGCTTCATGGGGCTGAGCGTCGGCCTGATCGTTCATGATCTGGACAGTGCCGAACGCCGCGCCGCCTATGCCTGCGACATCACCTACGGTACGAACAACGAGCTGGGCTTCGACTACCTGCGCGACAACATGGTCATCCGCCAAAGCGAGCTGGTGCAGCGCGGCCACAACTTCGCCATCGTCGACGAAGTGGACTCCATCCTGATTGACGAAGCGCGCACCCCGCTGATTATCTCCGGCGCGGGCGACAAATCTACCGACCTCTACGCGAAGGTGGATGCGGTCGTCCGCACGCTCAAGCGTGACGTTCACTTCGAGATTGAAGAGAAGAAAAAGGCCATCAGCCTGACCGACGAGGGCGCCCAGCGCGTCGAAGCCGCGTTCGGCATCACCAACATCAACGACGCGGAAAATGCCGAGCTGAATCACCACGTCAGCTGCGCCCTGCGCGCCAACTTCCTGATGAAGCGGGACGTGGACTACGTCGTCAAGGACGATCAGGTCATCATCGTTGACGAATTCACGGGCCGCCTGATGATTGGCCGCCGCTACTCCGAGGGTCTGCATCAGGCGATTGAAGCCAAGGAGCATGTGACCATTGAGCGCGAAAGCCGCACACTGGCGACCATCACCTTCCAGAACTATTTCCGCATGTACCACAAGCTCTCCGGCATGACGGGTACGGCGAAGACGGAAGAGGACGAGTTCCAGAACATCTACTCGCTGGACGTCGTGCAGATTCCCACCAACAAGCCCAACATCCGCAAGGACTTGGACGACATGGTCTACAAGACGAAGAAGGCGAAGTTCAACGCTGTTGTGGACGCAATTGCGCAGGTGCACGCCAACGGTCAGCCCGTGCTGGTCGGCACGGTCACGGTTGAAACGAGCGAAATGCTCTCCGCCATGCTCCAGCGCCGCGGCATCCAGCATGAGGTGCTGAACGCCAAGAACCATGCCAAGGAAGCTGAAATCGTCGCGCAGGCAGGCCACTGGGGCGCCGTCACCATTGCCACCAACATGGCTGGCCGCGGCACGGACATTCTGCTGGGCGGCAACCCGGAGTTCCTCGCTCGCCGCGCCATGCGTCAGGACGGCTATGACGAGGAAATCATTGAAGCCGCGACCGGTCACGCCGAGGATGTGTCCGACGAAATTCTTGCCGCGCGCGAAAAGTACCAGTCCCTCTACAAGGACTTCAAGCGCACCACCGACGAAGCGCATGACCGCGTGCTGCAAACCGGCGGTCTGCACATCATCGGCACGGAGCGCCATGAATCCCGCCGCATTGACAATCAGCTGCGCGGCCGTGCGGGCCGTCAGGGCGACCCCGGTTCGACCCAGTTCTTTATTTCGCTGGAGGACGACCTGATGCGTCTCTTCGGCGGCGACCGCATCATGCCGATGGTCGAGCGTCTGGGGCTCAAGGACGACGAGCCGCTTCAGGCGGGAATGCTCACCAAGCAGATTGAATCCGCGCAGAAGCGCATCGAGGGCCGCAACTTCGAGATCCGCAAGCACGTTCTGGAATACGACAACGTGATGAACCGCCAGCGCGAGATTATCTACGGTCAGCGCCGCCGCGTGCTGATGGGCGAAAACGTCCGCGACAACATCATCGGCATGGCGTACAAGCTGATTGACGCCGCGCTCTCCCGCCACTGCGCGTCTGACGACGGCACGGATTGGGATATTCCGCAGCTGACGAATTATCTGGAAAACCTGTGCATCCACCACGGCAAGATTGCCGAATTGGAGGATGTCGTCCGCTCCGGTGACCGCGACGCGCTGGCGCAGGCGCTCAAGGACGACGCGAAGGCGTTCTACGAGGAGCGCGAGACGGCGCTGGCGGAAATCGGGCTGGACATGCGCGAAGTGGAGCGCGTTGTGCTGCTGCGCGCGGTGGATGTGCGCTGGATGGATCACATTGACGCAATGGATCGCCTGCGCGACGGCATCGGCTTCCGCGCGTACAGCGGCAAGAACCCCGTCACCGAGTATCAGATTGAAGCGGGCTACATGTTCGACGAGCTGAATCACCTGATTCGCGAAGACACGGTGCGCCGCATGTATCAGCTGCGCATTGAGCGCACGCCGGAACGTGTGCAGGCAGCGGTTCGCCCCGTCGAGGGCAAGCCGATTGTGCCCGGCAACGGTCAGCCGCGCCAGCCCAAGCGGGTGAAGCCGTCGGAGCGCGTTGGCCGCAACGACCCCTGCCCCTGCGGTTCGGGCTTGAAGTACAAGAACTGCTGCGGGAAGGACAAAGAAACAAGGGAGTAACTCCCTTGACCCATTTTCGCGATTGAGTAGGTGGCAATTCCAATGTAATTTTCGCGTGTTTATGCAGGGATTTCGCGTCTGCGGACGCGAGGAGGGGGCTTTCCGATCGCCCTCTCCACCCCTTCGGTGCCCTCTTGCATAGTAGGTTGTAATTGTTGCTTTTTAGTTAGTGTACCTTTCGTGCCCAACTAACATAAACCAACCAGTAACATCCTGAGGGCGAATGCGAAGGGGTCAAGGGGGCGACCGCAGACTTCGTCTGTTTTCATGCCCCCTTGTCGCTCCCGCAGGAGCGAAACCCCCGCAACATAAAAAATCAAGCATCAATCCACCCCAAAAGCAAAATCATCAACCAGAAAAAAGCCTTTCCTGACGATTGAAGGAGATTAAACATGGCGCTCATAGATATTCCCCAGTATCGCAGCGAACTGGCAGAGATTCGTAAATCCCTGCTTGCCGCGGGCGATGCCCTCCACATTGACCATATCCGCGAACAGCTGGATGAGCTGACCGAGGAAATGAATCAGCCCGAATTCTGGAATGACCCGGATCACTCCGCGAAGGTCAACCAGAAGGTTTCCAACCTCAAGAACAAACTCGAGCACTACGAAAAACTGCTTTCTTCCGCCGATGATATCGAGGTCATGCTCGAAATGGCGGAAGAAGAGAAGGACGAAGACACCGTCACCGAAGCGGTGAATGAGCTGGCGACGCTCAAAGAGCATACCGACGCGCTGGAGCTGGAAACCCTCATGCGCGGCGACTATGACGACAATGACGCGGTGCTGTCCCTCCACGCGGGCGCGGGCGGAACGGAAGCGCAGGATTGGACGTCCATGCTCTTCCGCATGTATACCCGCTACTGTGAAAAGATGGGCTTCACCGTCAAGGTGCTGGATTTGCTGGACGGCGACGAAGCCGGCATCAAATCCGTCACCTTCGAGGTCAGCGGCGACCATGCCTATGGCTACCTCCGCGGCGAAAAGGGCGTGCACCGCCTCGTCCGCATCTCCCCGTTCGACGCAAACGCCCGCCGCCACACGTCCTTCGCGTCGCTGGACGTCGCCCCCATGCTGGAGGACGATGATTCCGACATCGAAATCAACATGAAGGACGTCCGCGTGGACACCTACCACTCCAGCGGCGCAGGCGGTCAGAACGTCAATAAGACCTCTTCTGCTGTCCGCATGACGCACTACCCGACCGGCATCGTTGTCTCCTGCCAGACCGAGCGCGATCAGGTACAGAACCGCGCGACGTGTATTAAGATGCTGAAAGCGAAGCTGCTGGAGCTGCGCGAGCGCGCCAAGGAAGAGGAAATGGCGAACATCAAGGGCGAAATGAAGAAGATTGAATGGGGCAGCCAGATTCGCTCCTACGTCTTCCAGCCCTACACCATGGTCAAGGATCACCGCACGAACTACGAATCCGGCAACATTGACGACGTGATGGACGGCAACCTTGAGGGCTTCATCACCGCCTATTTGAAGATGCAGTAATGCCGAAACCCTCTCAGTGTCTGCTGGGAGGGTTCTCGCCGTTATATTGCTTTCCCCGGAAAGGAGATTTTCCGGTGCGCTATCAACTCGTTTCCATCCTATCGGCGCTTCTGCTTTGCCTGACCATGCTGGCAGCCATCGTTTACGGGGTCGGTACGCAGCCTGCCCTGATGCAAACGCTCATGCTGCGCACCGCTCCGCCTGAAGCAACCGGCTTTCCGGCGGAGCAATACGGTGCCGCCGCCAAGCTGATTACCGACTACCTCAAGGGCGATGGCGACTTCCAGCTCGTATTTTCCATGAACGGCATAGCATACAACGCTTTTAACGAGCGTGAGCAAACGCATATGGCGGACGTGCGGACGCTGTTCAGCCTGTGCCGTCGTTTTTCGCTGGGCAGCATCCTCCTGACGCTGGTCGGTTGGCTCTATTCCCGGAAACAGCGGTTCTTCTGGCGAATCGTCCGGCGAACCGCCTGCTGTATGCTGGCGTTTGTCGCCATCCTTGCGCTGCTGGCGGCGATGGATTTTGACCGGCTGTTCATCCTCTTCCATCAAATTGCCTTCACAAACAACCTGTGGCTGCTCAATCCGCAAACGGATTTGCTCATCCGTTTAATGCCGACGCAATTGTTCATTGACTATGCGCAAATCATCGGCATTGTCTGGGCGGCACTGATGGGGATTCTGCTCATCATTGCCACCGTGAAGCTACGAAATCAACAATAAGGGGCGTATTCCCATGACCTACACTGAATCTGCCCGCGCGCAGCTTGATGCCTTGCAGGTGAAAGACCACGTTCGCATTCTGGCGCTGGAAACCTCCTGCGACGAAACCGCCGCCGCCATCATCGAGGACGGGCGCACCATCGTCTCCAACATCGTTTTCAGCCAGATTGACCTCCATGCGCTCTATGGCGGCGTCGTCCCGGAAATCGCCAGCCGTGCGCACGTCGAAGCCTGTGACCGCGTGATTGACGAGGCACTCCGGGCGGCAGACATGCGCTTGCAGGATGTCGATGCCCTCGCCGTCACCTACGGGCCGGGGCTTGTCGGCGCGCTGCTCACCGGCGTCAGCTGCATGAAGGGCTTGAGCTACGCCGCAAACAAGCCGCTCATCCCCGTCAACCACATCGAAGGGCATGTGTCCGCGAACTACATCTCCAATCCGGATTTGAAGCCGCCGTTTCTGTGCCTTGTCGTATCGGGCGGACACAGCCACATCGTCCGCGTGAACGACTACGGCGATTACACCCTGCTTGGTCAGACGATGGACGACGCGGCGGGCGAAGCGTTCGACAAGGCGGCGCGCGTGCTGACGCTCCCCTACCCCGGCGGTCCGCGCATCGACGCACTGGCGGAAGAGGGCGACCCGCATTTCCTGTCGCTCCCGCATCCGCACACCCCCGGCAAGTACGACTATTCCTTCTCCGGCATGAAAACGGCGTTCCTGAACGCGGCGAACAAGATGGAGATGAAGGGCGAACCGCTCCCGAAGGCGGATATGGCGGCGTCGTTCCGCTACGCCGTCGTTTCGACGCTGGTGGAAAAGGCGATGCTGGCGGCGAAGGACACCCACGCCCCCGCGCTTGCAATGGCGGGCGGCGTTTCCGCGAATCGTCTGCTGCGCCGGATGATGCAGGAGGCCGCCGACAAGGCGCATCTGCCGCTGTACATGCCGCGGCTCGACCTGTGCACCGACAACGCGGCGATGATTGGCTCTGCGGCATACTATCGGATGAAAAAGGGCGAGCTTGCACCCCTGACGCTCAACGCCACACCGTCGCTCCGTCTGGTGTAATACTATTTCCTGCATTCGTCTGCGCCATCTGCTTGCGCCTTTTCCGCTCTGGCGTCCACTCATTCCACTTAGCGTAGC
>OMNP01000278.1_pt1 | contig 22649 bp, 20 predicted proteins | sample 1673811 | NCBI WGS metagenome assembly OMNP01 (sample SAMEA103958127, study PRJEB25191) | human gut metagenome | biome: human-associated habitat [ENVO:00009003]; feature: intestine environment [ENVO:2100002]; material: feces | place: Germany | collected 2013/2015
TCGGTATCGTTATGCTTGTAAGGCTCGTACAACCGCTGAAAGCGCTATAACCTATCACTGTCACACCGTCTGGCATCGTTATACTTGTAAGACTTGTGCAATCTTCGAAAGCGCTTCTATCAATTTCCGTCACACTGTCAATAATCTTATAGTTTTTATCTTTCTTTCCTGCCGGATAACACATTATAGTTGTTTTGTCCTTATTGTATAGGACACCATTTACAGAAACATAATTTGCGTTTTTAGTCGCAACTTTAATTTCCGTAAGGCTTGTGCAAGCACTGAAAGCAGAATATTCTATCTCAGTCACACTGTCCGGTATCGTTATACTTTTAAGACGGGTACAACCTTCGAAAGCCTGATTTTCTATATACATCACGCTGTTCGGTATCGTTATACTTGTAAGATATGTGCAATAATAGAAAGTACAACCGCCTATACTCGTTACGCTTTTTCCGTCAATTTCCGCAGGAATATCAACCTTTTCCGCACTACCGTTATATTCGGTAATCCTCACCCCGGCATAACTCACTTCATACTCAAAATCCCCATAAGTCTCCGCGCCCGCGCAAACCACGCACAGCACAGCCATTGCCGCAAAGGTCACAAGCCCCAACAGCCACTTTTTCACTTTCATAAATTCATACCTCTTTCCTTTTAAAAAACAATAAGGCACACCCCACCCATCGTGGACTATGCCTTTATTACCATATTGAATTTTACTGAGAGCTTTTGTGCAGACTTCACCCGATAGGATATCACAAGTCTTAACGTGCACAATTTATATTTTTCGATCCCACACATATCTCTCACCATTTCAAGATTATTTCATTATGCTTATAATAATATCAGTATATCACCTATACCACTTATTGTCAAGTATTACACGATATTACTTTCCGCCGAACACAAACACCGCCAATATAATGATCGCAAGCGACCCGATACATATGATCCAGTTACGGTTGTATGTCCTGTTCATCTTCTTTTCATGCTCAATTCGTTCCATGCGTTTTTTGAGCTTGTAATCAGGCTCTCGTTTCATAAATTTTCCTTTCTGAATTTAAATTATATAATCATTACGTTTATCGATAAATATTACACACTATGATATTATCTGCATATCATAAAATATCAATGCGTAATTTCACTGCAAATTTTACGGTGCTTATTCGCATCGACTTTGTTTACAGTAATTGGATACCGGCGTGCTTTTCGTATAGCCCGCATATTTGCGACCTGTTTTTTATCTGTCATACCAAAACTGTACCAAAATGAACCACCGGTTCGTACCGGATATTACATTTGTTTGATTTTCTCAATAATATGCGTCATCGGGTCATCATTATTTGAACCGATTGTGATATCAGCCGCCGCCTTTACATCGTCATGCGCATTGCTTACGGCAACGCCCAGATCCGCACTGCGAACCATTTCAGCGTCATTCGGGTAGTCGCCCGCCGCAACAGTGAACCTGCCCTCGCTGCCTGTCACCCTCAGTAACTGCTTGTATCCGTATGCCTTGCTCACTCCCTCGGGCAACAGCTCGTAGAAGAACGGCGCGGAAAGCACCCTGTTCGTCCCCTCTGCGCAGTGATCGTCTATGAACCTCGCAAGCTCCGTCATCTTGTCCTCCGGGTACGCGAACAGCACCTTAAGCCAGCCCTCATGCGGGATATCGTCAACACTGCATACATCGCCGTGCACATTCTCAAGCGCCATATGCTCCCTCTCCACATCGTTCAGCGCTGGGACGTATACCGTGTGCTTGTGTAGCACCTCTATCCCAACATCGGGGAACCGCTCCATAACAAGCCTTATGTAATCCCTTGCCTTCTGCGTGACCTCGCACTGCCACAGGAACTCTTCCTTGTCAAAATCGTACACCGCCGAGCCGTTGAAGATGACCGCAGGTATCCTCAGCTTAAGCTTTTCCGCTATCGGCTTCGCCATAGAATAGCCTCTGCCGGTAGCTATCGTGAACATTCCGCCCTTGCCGCAAAAGTCATTTATCGACTCCATATCGCGCGGCGAGATCTCTTTCTTATCATTAAGCAGTGTACCGTCAAGGTCGCTCATTATAATTACATTTGAGAAATCCATAGTCTTCTTTTCCTTTGTTTATGCCGTTTTATATCTCTGTCTTCTGTGTTTCAAGGTTCTTCAGCAGCTTCTGAAAATAGTCGGGAAGCTCACTGTCAAACTCCATATACTGTCCATTCGGGTGGACAAATCCTATCTTCTTTGCGTGAAGGCACTGACCGCACAGCCACTTCGGACTGCCGTTTCCGTATACCTCATCACCTGTCACCGGGTGACCTATATACGCCATATGGACCCTTATCTGATGCGTTCTTCCGGTTTCAAGCCGCAGTCTTACAAGCGTATTGTTCCTGTAAGTCTGCTCAACAAAGTAATGCGTTACCGCTTCCCGCGAGTTCTCGTTCGTGACGCACATCTTCTTGCGGTCTGTCTTATGCCTGCCTATCGGGGCGTTGACCGTACCGTCCTCTTTGATAACGCCCTGCACCACTGCCATATATTCTCTTGTGAAGCTGTGCACCTTTATCTGCGCGGCAAGCACATTATGCGCCGTGTCATTCTTGGCAACGATCAGCAGACCGCTTGTATCCCTGTCTATCCTGTGCACTATCCCGGGGCGGATGACCCCGTTTATCCCGGAAAGGCTGTCACCGCAGTGATACATAAGCGCATTAACAAGCGTTCCGCTGTAGTGCCCCGGTGCAGGGTGCACCACCATACCCTTGGGCTTGTTGACTACAAGCAGATCATTATCCTCATAGACAATGTCAAGCGGTATGTTTTCCGGCAGAATGTCGGCAGGCTGTGCCTCGGGCACATCAAGCGTTATAACATCTCCCGCTTTCAGCTTAAGGTTCTTGGCGGCATTTTTCCCGTTTACAAGACAGCAGCCCTGCTCAATAAGAGCGGCGGCTGCTGATCGGGTTATTCCTGTATCCTGCTGTGCAAGAAATTTGTCTGTTCTTTCGCCGCCTGTTTCACAGGTAAATTCGTAATGCAATATTACCCTCCGTAGCGGTGTTATTTTTTCTCACTTACCGTTTCTGCTTTTATCACGGCAGTGTCCTGTTCCTTGTTATCATCGGCATTCTCATTCTTCTTTGCCGATCTCTTGTTTTTCTGTTCCTTTATCTCATCAATTACAACGAATAAGAGCAATCCTATCGCACCGAGTACGGCGCATATATCCGCCACATTGAACACGGCAAAGTTGATTATCCTTACATCGATAAAGTCAACTACCTCGCCTCTTATCACTCTGTCGATAAGGTTTCCGAGTCCGCCCGCAACAATGAGCGACATAGACCATATATAGGTAGGGCGCTTGACCCTTCTTGATATCATCAGATAAAGCATAGCGACAATTATTATCGCGGTGAATATCACAAGAAACATCTGCTTGCCTTCAAGTATGCTGAAAGCAGCGCCCGGATTTCTCTCATATGTGATATTCAGTACATTTGTATCTCCGAATGATATTATCGGTATCGACTGATGAAGTTCCATATTCTTATCGACCAGTATCTTAGTAAGCTGATCCAGTCCGATAAGTCCTGCGGCTGCCGCAAGAGCGATATATAGCATTTATTCTTAGTTCCTTTCGTTGCCAGACGTAAATTCGTATGTATTTTACTTGTTCTTTCCAAATTCAAGCTCTGCCGTGGGTGCTTTCTTATCGTCCTTTTCGTTCTTCAGATTGAAAAGCACAGAATCACCCTTTGCCTTGTCCTCTTCGGGCTTTTTCACTTCTGCCTTGACCTCAGCCGGCTTTTCTTCCGTCTTGACAGCCGCCTTTACAGGCTCCGGCTTCTTCTCGGCAGGCTTTGCGGGTTCAGGCTTGCTCTGGGGTGCGGGCTTCTTTGCGAATGCGCTGTCCTCGGGCTTTCTTGCTTCAACCTCTTTTACCGTGTTGATAACAAACTCGTTTTCGCAAGCCTTGGGCATATTCCTGATATTCTCGATATGGGCGCTGTATGCGGCAAGGATCTTGGTCGTGTAATCCTGAACTTCTTTTCTGGTGCGCTGGAGAACGATCTGTTCTCTTTCTGTCTGCTGCATCATTATTGTATGGATCTCGTCAGCCTTTGCATTTGCTTCGTCAACGATCTGCTTTGCCTTTGCATTTGCGTCCGCAAGATTTTTTTCTGAAATTTCCTTCTTCTTTGCGGCAAGCGCATCTGCGTCCTTGATAGTCTTGTCTGCCTTTTCCTTGGCTTCCTTTCTTATCTTCTCGGCATCTTCCTTAGCTTCATTGACTACCGCAATACCCTGCTTTTTGGCAATGAGAAGAGCATCTCTGAGTGCGTCCTCATCCTTGCGGTACTCTCTGATCTTTTCTGCAAGAACCTCAAGCTTCTTCTCAAGCTCCTCGTTCTCATTCTGCATCTTCTTGTATTCGATGGATACGTCCTTCAGAAATGTATCTACCTCTGCGGCATCATAGCCGCCGCGCTTTACTGTGTCAAATTCCTTTGATACTATATCCTTAGCATTCACGGAAAAATTCCTCCTAAATGTATTTTTTCACTGTTATGTGTATATTACCTTTTCTGCCTGTGCCGCCGATATTTTCAAAGCGGAACTTGCCCTTTTCTCTCACGGAAAAGATATCGCCCTCGCAAAGCTGTTTTGATACATCGGTGCAAACCGTGCCGTTCAGCTGTACAAGCTGCGGCATAATATACCTTTCGACTGCCGCCGTGCGCGATGTACCCGTCACGCTCCTTACAATGTTGTCAAGACGTAGCGATGCCACCGACAGCGAAAGCTCTTCGTACTTCCTTTCGGGTAAGGTAAAACCTGCTTTGATATCGGTATTTATCTTTACTCCGACCCTGCCGATCTTCGTCAAATTGTCCGAAATCAGCGGAGCTATTTTCTCATACACAAATACCGCCGCCGCGCCTTCCGTAACGAAAATATCGCCTACCGTATCACGCTCTATGCCCAGTGCCATAAGCGAGCCCAGCACATCGCGGTGAGTTATCGTATCCTCACGGCGATAAGTAAGTGTGACCGCCTTTATCGGGAACATCTCCGCCACCTCGGCATCATACCCGCATACCTTGTCGGTATCAAAATAAAACGCAGGAAAAAGTCCAAGACAACACCTGAGCGGCTCGCAGTTTTCCGCACCGCCGCAGAACACTGCGGTAATGTCTTTCGGAAAACCGATCCCCTGTACCTGAGCAAGCTCGCTTTCGGACAAAAAGCGGGAAAAATACGGTCGGGAATTGCTTATGCAATCCCTCGCCGCATTCAAAAGGTCTTTAGTCAGATCCTGTTCAGCCATCTCAGCCTATTTCGTCAAAGATGTCCTCGCCTGAAATATTGCTTATCTCATCTATGAACTCGCCCGAAATATCAACGTTATAAGGAGCGAGTACATATGTAGTTTCGCCTATTCTTCTTATCTCACCGCCTGTGATATAGCTCACACCACCGAGGAAATCGATAAGACGGTTTGCTGTATCCTTGTTTGTGTTGTTGAACATAAGGATAACTGTTGTCTTGTTCTTATACAGCTCTGCTATCTCACCTGCATCGCTGAACTTCTTGGGTCTGTTTACAACAAGGTGCAGTGTTGTGCTTGCATTGTAAGTATAGATCTTGCTTGAATTTGAAGACTGTCCCGAACTGCGTGCGGGAGCTTCGGGCATTTCCTGCTTTTCGGGCTCTGCTGTGTAATCGTCCTCTTCATCGGGACTGCCCCACTTCTTAAATGAATTTTTGAATGACTCGAATGCGCTCATTGTTCTTACCTCCGTTTTTTGTTCATATAGAATAATTCCTGTAGCCAAACAGACCGCTGCCTATCCTGACTATTGTTGAGCCGTACTTTACGGCTGATACATAATCCCCCGACATACCCATTGACAGCGTGTCGATGCCGGACAGAAAAGAATATTTCTGTTTTGCGTTTTCAAAAAGCTCCTGCATAGCCGCAAAATACTTTTCGTCGCCCCCTGCGGGCGGAATGGTCATAAGTCCTCTGATGCGGACGTTTTCAAGCTCCGATACGACTTTTGCCGTTTCGATAAGCTCTGCGGGCGCTACACCGCCTTTTGACAGCTCGCCGCCTATATTGACCTCAAGTAATATATCCGTATCCAGTCCGTGCTGAGCCGCCCTGCGGTTTATCTCAGCCGCAAGGTCTGCACTGTCGACCGAATGTATCATACTCACCTTATCAATTATATACTTTACTTTGTTTTTTTGCAAGCCCCCAATGAAGTGAATTTCGGATTTTTCCGAATAATTTTCGTATTTTCCGAGAAATTCCTGTACACGGTTCTCGCCGAGCAGGTCTATACCAAGGCTCTCTGCATAATTTATCTTCTCACACGGTATCGTTTTAGTAACCGCCATAATGCGTACTTTATCGATGCGGTTTGCCTTATCCATAGCCTCTGCCACGTTCTGCTTTACAGCCTCATAGTTCAGCCTTATGTCATCAAGTGTGGTTTCTTCGGCGGATTTAGAGGTTCTTTCCGTCATAAAGATCCTTCCCTTCAACTATAACGTTGTCATAAAGCGACAGATAGCCGCTCTTATCTGTTGTATCACGGACAATAACATAATCCTCGGTTGAATAAATGCGCTCTATCTTTACAAACTGTGCCTGTGTGCCGCTCTTGATATACACACCGATATTGTTATCCTTATCGAAGTGTATCGCCGATGAAGCTATGCGTATGCCGTTATAGCTGTCAACAAGCAACTTGAAACGCCCTACGCGTGATGACGCAATAGTAGAATTGAGATCGTCTGCCGAAAATACCGCTACATAATCATCACCGTATTTCTCGACATTCTCAACCTTAGCGGTTATCTCCGACTGGTCTGCGCCTACAATGATCTTCACATTTGTATTTTCGGTAAGCACGGCGGCCTGTCCTTCTGTAAAGGTAGCCGCAAGCTTCCACTTGTAGTCCTCGATCATCTTACCGATAATATCGCCCGATGCCGATGCTGTCTTCGGCGTTTTTACCGCTTCGGCGATCTCGGCGGGAGTGATCGTATCGATATTGTCATAGGTTATCTTACTTTCATATCCGTCGATACTGCTTACAAAATAACCTGTTTCCTCAGACAATACGCTGACAGGCTCTGCCGATTTCCTCGATTCAAGCGTTTTTATTTTTGCGTTCAGTGCCGATATCACCGAAGAATAATCCGACACCTTGCCCTTTACCATATCACGCTTACTCTGAAGATTGAGAAGCTCATACTTTATATCGGCAACCGCAGAATAATCTCCGTTATTTATCGCCTGTATAAGCTTGCTGTGCTTTTCGGTTATAAGCTTGTCAAATGCTTCGATCTGCGAGTTATCCGTGCCTGCAAGGCTCTGTGCATCGGTAAGGGTATCTATCCTTTTCTGCAGATTTGTGATATCGGCAGTAAGTGTGATATCGGAAGCCGAGCTGTAGGTATTTGCGATCACACTGTTCTTTCCGACCTTTGATCCGTCCTCGTGCGCATACTGTATGATACCGTTTGTTTTGCGGCTTACCGTGTGCTCATTTCTGGCAAACACGCCATAGAACTCTATAGTATCCTGAGAATCATATCTCAGTGCGACTTCGGTCCTGTATGAATGCTCACCGCCGACAAAGAACTGGCTCACGACCGTTACCAGCAGGAAAATAGCAAGCACGACAGTTATGAGCTTTGTCGTTAATGTCCTGTCCATATATCCTTATTCTTTGACTTCAGTATCGCTGTCGCCCTTGTCAAATGCATCAAGGATCGATACGGCCCTGAGCGGTGTTATTGTCGAGATGGCGTGCTTGTATATCAGGTTCTGTTTTCCGTCTGTATCAAGGATAACAGTGTAGTTGTCAAATCCTCTTACAAGTCCCTTGAACTGAAAACCGTTTGTGATGTAGATAGTTACAGGTATCTTCTCTTTTCTTGCCTGATTTAAAAATACGTCCTGTAAATTGAGTTCCTTTGCCATTTTGATTACGTCCTTTCTTTTCTCCGCCGCGGCGGAACATAAAATAAAATAAAATCATAACTGCTTTTTCCGCAAAAGCGGCAGCCGCAGATAGCTTAACTAATATTGTAACACATTTTGATGGAAAATTCCATAACTTTATGATAGTTTGACAAGATTTTTTTGACAGGAGGGAATGTCACTTGCTTTTATCTCTCACAAAGCCGACATAGCTTACCGCTTCATCAACTATCTGCGAAAAGCTCTTATCCCCATCTGCCTTGATATAATGTATCCTGTCGTCACGGCGAAACCATGTAAGCTGGCGCTTTGCGTACTTTCTTGTTTCCTGCTTCAGTCGTTCCACACAAGGCTCAAGCTCGCTTTCACCCTTAAGATACGGCATAAGCTCCTTGTAGCCTATCGCCTGCGCCGCAGTGGGATAATCCGACTGCTTCATAAACTGCCTTGCCTCGTCAATAAGTCCCTCGGCAAGCATTATGTCAACACGTCTGTTTATGCGGTCGTACAGCGTTTCCCTGTCATAGTCAAGCTGTATCATACACGGTTCATACGGCGATGGAGAGAGCTTTGAAAGCCGCTGCTGCTCACTCATCGTCTTGCCTGTGGTCTTATAGACCTCAAGCGCTCTTATTATCCTGTTGAGATTGTTTTCGTGAAGTTTTGCCGCTGTATCGGGGTCGATCTCACGGAGAATTCGGAGCAGATATCCGTTGCCCTTTTCCTGTGCCAGCAGCCGCAGTTCATCGCGATATTCGTAATCGCTCTCGGTTTCCTCAAAGCTGAGATTATCGATAAGCGAGCTTATATAAAGTCCTGTGCCTCCGACTACTATCGGAAGCTTTCCCCTTGATGCTATATCTGTAATCCTTTCATGCGCCATTTTAACATAATCGGCGACCGAAAAGCTGTCGTGCGGGTCGAGAAAATCCATAAGGTAATGCGGGATACCTTGCTTTTCCTGCGCTGTGGGCTTTGCGGTGGCAATATCCATGCCCTTATATATCTGCATGGAATCTGCGGAGATTATCTCGCCCGAAAGGCGCTTTGCAAGCTCTACAGAAAGGGCTGTCTTGCCTGACGCGGTAGGCCCGCATACCACTACGATAAACTGTTTATCCATAACTCAACTCCTGTTGAAGAAGTGTTCTATTTTATATTTTGAAAGCGATGTCATAACCGGTCTGCCGTGCGGGCAGAAACGGATAGTCTTGTCATTTATAACTCTTTCGGCAAGCGCCTGAAGCTCGACTATATCTGTCTTGTCGTGCGCCTTTATCGCCGATTTGCAAGCCATTGTATGGAGCATATCGTCAAAAAGCGCGCCTTTCTGTTCTGTAGCGGCATTCATAAGCCTGCGGGCAACATCAGTCACGATCTCGGTGGGAGAACAGCTTATAACGGACGGCATCGCGGTTATCTGCACAATGCAGTCATCACAGAAGACAAGCTCTATTCCGCTTTGCTCGACATACTCATAATACTCATGCAAAGCCTCATACTCTGCGGCGGAAAGCTTAAGCTCGGTCTTGTCGATGAGAAGCTGTGAGGTGGTGATAAACTCCTCTTTCAGCTTTTCAAACCTTATACGTTCGTGTGCGGCGTGCTTGTCTATTATTATAAGCTCCTCGCCGACCTCGCATAATATATAAGTCCTTAAAAATTCGCCGATCACACGGATGTTGACTTTTTCGGGTGTCGGTTCATTGATCTTTTCAACCCGCACCGGCTGAGTATTTATGAATTTGAAGCCGTCGTCCTTTATGGGAGGAGCTTCACGCAGTGGGATATCATCGGTGCTTTCCGCACAGATGCTGCCGATATCATCATCGTCCACCGCTACTACTACCTTGCCGCTTACAGCCGTGAATGCGGGAGCTGTCGGCGGTTCTTCGGGAAGCGGGATATCATATGTTTCCTGAGGTTTTTCAGTCCTTGCGATATAATCCGTGTGACTGCTGTGAAGCGACACGGATCTGACCTGCGCAGAGCCGTATATTGTTTTTGCTTTTACAGGCTCGGAAATTTCTTCCGGCTTTGCCGTTTCCGCCGGGCATTCGTTGTTCACCGGCGCAGGTGTTACCGGGATATGCGGAAGTGTCTGCTGTTCACGCTTTATTATCTCAGGATTGCTTTTGAAATAATCGCCTGCATTGTCGTATTTCTTCGGTTTTTCAAGCTCTATCTGCTGTCTGTCGTCCGCGGCGTTTACAAGCGCGTTTTTAACTGCGAAATACACCGCGTCAAATACCGGCTTTTCATACGCAAAGCGTATCTCGGTCTTTGCCGGGTGCACATTGACATCGACCGTATCCGGTGCGAGTGTTATCTCAAGTATGCAGGCAGGAAATTTTCCGACCATCATACTGTTGCGGTAAGCCTCTTCAAGCGCCGCCATACAGGTGGTGCTCTTTATGTATCTTGTGTTGACAAAGAACGTCTGCATACTTCTGCTGTTGCGGCAGAAAAGCGGCGATGAAGCATAGCCGCTGACATCTATGCCGTTAAGTGAAAAATCGACCGGGATAAGGGTGTCGGCAAACTGTCTGCCGAACACCGCCTTTGCCGCCGATAAGAGCGAGCCGTCACCCGATGTCATTCTGACGCTCTTGTTATCTCTTATGAACTTAAAGGAGATATCGGGGTGGGAAAGTGCAAGCCTGTCAACCGTTGCCGCTATAAAGTTACCCTCGGATATGTCTTTTTTCAGAAATTTAAGTCGTGCGGGAGTGTTATAGAAAAGCTCCTTTATCATGATCGTTGTTCCGACAGGACAACCGCAGCATTCGTGTTCCTTTTCTTCACTGCCCTCAATAACGTATCGACCGCCAAGCTCGTCCTCTGCCCTGCGCGACATCATCTCTATCTTAGCCACTGCCGCAACAGACGCTAACGCTTCACCGCGAAAGCCCATTGTCATTATACCTGTAAGATCGTCGCCTGTGCGTATCTTGCTTGTTGCATGGCGCAGAAAGGCTGTCGGCATCTGCTCATATGCTATGCCGCACCCATCGTCCGTTATACGCATATAGCTGATACCGCCGTGTTTTATCTCAACGGTGATATGCCGCGCACCTGCGTCTATTGAATTTTCCACAAGCTCCTTTATTACGGAGGACGGGCGTTCGATGACCTCTCCTGCCGCAATAAGCTCCGCTACGCTTTTATCAAGCAGTCTTATCTCGGGCATTGCTCTTCCTTTTCTTTATAAAATTATAACATTGCTTTGAGTTCTTCGAGCTTTGCGTAAGCCTCTCTCGGGGTCATATCGTCAAGATCAAGGTTTTTTATCTCGGTTATAACATTCTGCCTGCCTGTCGCCTCAAAGTCTATCTGGCTTTCGGACTCCTCCTCGGCTCTCAGCTCAAGCTCACGCTGTATCTTCGGTGCTCTTTCAAGCTCGGCTAAAAGCTGTTTTGCTCTGTCGGTGACCTTCTTCGGAAGTCCGGCAAGACGTGCGACCTCTATACCGTAGCTGTCGTCCGTTCCGCCCTCGACTATCTTATGCAGGAACTTTATATCCTCACCGCTGCGCTTTACCTTTACGCTGTAGTTACGCACACCGTCAAGCTCGTTTTCAAGCGAAATAAGCTCGTGATAGTGCGTCGCGAAAAGCGTTTTACAGCCGATAGCCTTTGAGCTTATGTACTCGGCTACCGCCTTTGCTATTGATACACCGTCATAGGTCGATGTTCCTCTGCCGATCTCGTCAAGGATAACAAGCGATCGTTTTGTCGCTTCATTAAGGATAGTTGCGACCTCAGTCATTTCAACCATAAAGGTCGACTGACCCGCGGACAGATCATCACTTGCACCGACGCGGGTGAATATCCTGTCAACGACACCGAGCCTTGCATAGCTTGCCGGTACAAAGCAACCTATCTGTGCCATAAGCACTATCACGGCTACCTGTCGCATAAACGTGGATTTACCCGACATATTAGGTCCTGTGATTATCATCAGGCGGTTGCTTTTAACATCAAGGTAAACATCGTTCGGGGTGAAAAGTATCTCGTTGACCATCTTCTCGACAACGGGGTGTCTTCCGTCCTTTATCTCTATTATGCTGTCATTTGCCATCATCGGACGGCAGTAGTTGTTTTCTATAGATACAACGGCGTAACTGCACAGCACGTCAAGCGCCGCAACAGATTCGGCTGTCTGCTGTATAAGGTCGAGCCGCTGTGCGATAAATTCACGCACCTCGGCAAATATTGCCGCTTCAAGTGCAAGTATCTTATCGTTTGCGCCGAGTATCTCGTTTTCTATCTTCTTAAGCTCATCGGTGATGTATCTCTCGCCGTTTGTGAGCGTCTGCTTTCTTACATATCTGTCGGGCACCATCGACACGTTGCCCTTTGATACCTCTATATAATAGCCGAACACACGGTTATAGCCTACACGCAGATTTTTTATGCCTGTGGCTTCTTTTTCCCGCTGTTCTATCTGTGCAAGCAAGTCCTTACCTCCGCCCGTGATATTTCTCAGGCGGTCAAGCTCCTCGTTGAAGCCGCTCTTTATATATCCGCCGTCCTTCATAAGTGCGGGCGGTTCGTCTGCTATCGCCCTTTCGACTAAATCCGCAATATCATCAAGCGGGCTTATCTTCTTATCAAGGCTCTTTGTAAGCTGTGTGCTTATCTGTGACAGGTCGCTTTTAAGCTGAGGAAGTATCATGCAGGTAGCTCCGAGTGCCTTTACGTCCTTTGCGTTTGCCGCCTTGTATATAATCCTTGTCATAAGACGTTCAAGGTCATAGACCTTTGCAAGGTCGGTCTTTATATCATACAGTGCCGCAGAATTGTTGATGAGCGCTTCTACAGCATCGTGTCTGCGTATGATAGCCGCCGTATCTGTAAGCGGCTGCTCTATGCACTGTCTTAGCTTTCTTCTGCCCATTGATGTATCGGTCTTATCAAGCACCCACAGAAGCGAGCCTTTCTTTTCACCGCTCCTCATAGTAGAAGTCAGCTCAAGGTTTCTTCTTGTGGCAAGTCCCAGCTGCATAAATTCGCCGCTGCTGTGTACGTTAAGCTTTACGAAACGTTTTGCTCCGCTTCTTTGCGCCTTATACAAATAGCGCAGCAAAGCGCATAAAGCCCTTAATGCATTATCCTTTCCGGCAAGACCTATTTCATCTGCCGTGCCGCCGAACTGCGAGGTTATCTCCGAAACATCGTCTATTGAAAATTCCTCGTTGTCAAGCTGTTCCGCAGAGCATTTTCCATAGCGGTTTCTTATAAATGTATATGCCTGCTTACGGTTTAAAAACTCCGCATTGAACAGCAGCTCAACGGGGGTGTACTGTGAAAACTGTGCGATTATATCCTCATCGGTCTTGTTTGAATTAGCCTTTTCGACTGCGTGTACTTCACCCGTCGAGATATCGGCAAACACCATACCTATGCCGTTTTCTCCGACATAGATACACGAAATATAGTTGTTAGCGCCGTCCTCAAGCATAGACGCTTCTATTACAGTACCTGCGCTTACAAGCCTTACTATATCGCGCTCCACAAGGCCCTTTGCCAGTGCGGGGTCGGTTGTCTGCTCGCAGATGGCCACCTTGAAGCCCTTATCTATCAGCTTCTTTATGTAACCCTCGGCGGAATGATGCGGTACGCCGCACATAGGCGTACCTGCTCTTGATGTAAGCGTCAGCTCAAGCTCCTTTGACGCTACCATTGCGTCCTCGTTGAACATTTCATAGAAATCGCCCAGACGGTAGAATAATATATAATCCTTGTAATTTGCCTTGATCTCAGCGTACTGCTGCATCATAGGCGTGAGCTTTTCTCCACTGTTTCCGGCTTTCAAGAGCTTCATTCCTTTCGGGTTTATTGATTGAATTTACGATGCTGTACTGATTAGTGGCAGCCTCCGCAGGTCGAGCATGAACCTGAGCAGCCGCCTGTCTGAACCTCGCAGGTGTCGGGATCTTCGCCGTCACAGCACAGTGCGATAATGCCGTTTACTTCCTGTAAAAGCTTGTCCATATCAGCCTTTGCCATCGTGAAATCAGCCATATGCTCATTCTGCATTACGAGAGTGTATAATCTCTGCATTTCCTTGTTCTGTGTGTCGAGCTTTTCCTTGTTCTGCTCTTCCTTTGACTTGCTCATTTCGAGCGCAACATTCTGACGTGCGAGATTAAATTCGCCGATAAGCTCCTGAAGCTCCAAATCGGCATCGTTTGCCTTCATTGCCTCGTTATAACGTACATAACGCTCGTCTGCCTGTATAGCCTTGCCGAGCTCTCTTGCTGCTTTGATCGCATCCATTTTATTTTTCCTTTCTTTCCGCTTTTGCGGCTGTTAAAAATATATATCTGACGGGGATTCCCGACCGATTGCAAAATTTCAGTCATTAACGCTTACAAGCTCGCCTGTGACTGCCCAGGGCAGAGCCTTTTGTATTCTTACCGTGACGTACTTTCCGACCATATCCTTACTGCCGTTGAAATCGACTATCACGCCGTGGCGCGAATGACCTGTCATAAGTCCGTCAGCCGTTCTGCCGATGCCCTCGCACAGAACCTCGACCTCATCTCCGACAAAGCGTTCATAAGCCTTTTCGCCGATGGCATTCTGCACGTCAAGCAGCTCCCTGAACCACTTACCCTTGTCCTCATCGCTTACAGGATCGGGCATAGCCGCCGCCTTTGTTCCCTCACGCTTACTGTAGATAAAGGTGTATGCGGAATCATAGCGTACCTTCTTCATAAGCTCCACAGTGCCGAGAAAATCCTCGTAAGTTTCGCCGGGGAAGCCTACTATAATATCTGTAGTGAGCGCTACCTTCGGTATGCGTTTTTTTGCATATTCGATAAGTTCAAGATAATGCGCCGTGTCATAGTGGCGGTTCATTTCCTTTAAAATTCTGTCGCTTCCGCACTGTACCGGCAGGTGCAGATGATATGATATATGCTCGCTGTCTGCGATCGTATCAATAAGCTCATGTGTGCAGTCCTTGGGGTGAGAGGTCATAAAGCTGAGCTTATATTTTCCGGGTATCTTATCAAGCTCGGAAAGCAGCTTTGCAAAGCCGAAATCATACTCCTTGCCGTAAGAATTCACGTTCTGTCCGAGCAGTAGTATTTCCTTATATCCGTCATTTATAAGTCCTTTGACCTCGGCTATGACCTCTTCGGGTCTGCGCGAACGCTCCCTGCCCCTTACAAAGGGAACTATACAGTATGTGCAGAAGTTGTTGCAGCCGTACATTATCGGTACGCTTGCCTTTACCTTGCTTTCTCTTATAACAGGAAGTCCCTCGGCAATAACGCCGTCACTCTCAGGGATAGACAGCGTTCTGCGGTTCGCGCTTAGCTTTTCGTATATCATCTGCGGTAAGTTATGCATAACGTGAGTGCCGAAAATGATATCTACCTGCGGGAACGATTTTCTCATACGCTGTGCTATATGCTCCTGCTGTACCATACAGCCTCCGACCGCAATTATGAGATTTCTGTTTTTCTCTTTCAGCTTTTTGAGTGCGCCTATATTGCCGAAAACTCTGTCCTCTGCGTTTTCTCTTACGGCGCAGGTATTGAAAAGGATAAGATCCGCAAATGCGGTTTCAGGCGTAAAGCCGTAACCCATCTGTGCAAGCATACCCTTGATCTTTTCGCCGTCACTCACATTCTGCTGACAGCCGAAGCTGTGGACGTGTGCCAGCGGCATCTGCTCACGCTTTGCGTTTATCGCTTTAACTTTTTCTATATATTCCTGCTGAACAAGCAGTTCTTCCTTGTTTATCTCTTTAGTCAAGCTGTTTCTCCGTTCTTTATCCAAAGTCCTGTTTCAAAGACAGTATACCATAAAAGACAGCATACCATAGTAGATTATAACATTATTTCGTCGTGCAGTCAAGCACGATGAAATAATGTTAGAACGTTCTCAGCCGTTGCGTAGCAAAGCCGCATTTTTATGCGGCGAAATCGTCTTATGACGATTTCAGGCTGAGGTTGTTATCGCAAGAAAAAATACACTTAAAAAGCGGGGTGTCGGTTTGAAGAATAAAGATAAAAAGGGAAAAGAGCAGATAAAGAAAACGAAGTTTTCCGATATTGATCTTTTTGAAGAGGGTCACGAGGAAGAACCGGACGAGCTTGACCTTATAGACGGGCTTATAAAAGACCCTGTCACTATTCAAGACAAGGAGCATAACGCATATCTGCGTCTTATGCACGAATATAAGGCGGAATACGCAAAGCGCGAAAGATGTATAAAGGTCGGTGTACTGCTGATAGTTATCAGTGCTGTAGTATTCCTCACGCTGATGTTCAGCCTTGACAGCAAGACGTTCTTCCTGTCGCTTTGGATAATCTTTATAATTTCGGGCATTGCGGTAATGACACGGATAGATTATCGTTGCTACAAGTACGAAAAGATACTCGGTATCAGAAATACCGACAAGGAAGACGACCTTGAAAAGATGAAAAACGATATCGATAAAACAATAGGTGAAGCGAAAACCGAGCTTGAAAACGCAAAGGCGGAGATCGAAACCTCATTGGACGCGGCGAAAGAATCGGCAAAGAAGAACATAAATCGCCTTACTGCCGAAATCAGAACAAGGGAGCAGGAGAAAAGATGAAGACAATATTCAGGATATTTTTAAGCGATATCAAAAAGATACGCACAAATCTTATGGCGTTCGCTGTAATGATAGGTATCTGCATACTTCCCGCGCTGTACGCATGGTTCAACATTGCGGCAAACTGGGATCCGTACTCAAACACAGGCAATATCAAGGTTGCGGTTGCAAACTGCGATAAAGGTACTAAGCTTGCCTCAAAGGAAATCAACATCGGCGATCAGATAGTAGATAATCTTAAAAAGAACACGCAGATGTGCTGGACGTTCGTAGATAAGGAGCAGGCTGAAAACGGAGTAGTAACAGGCGAATATTACGCTTGTGTTGTTATTCCCGAGAATTTCAGTGAGAGCTTCACAAGCATACTTTCGGGCAAGCTGACACGTCCGCAGATAACCTACACGCTCAATGAAAAGAAAAACGCAATCGCTCCGAAAATCACGGACAAGGGCGCAGAGGCTATCAAAACTCAGGTAAACGAAAGCTTTATCGACACGATTACCACCGAGCTTGCAGGAATACTCAACTACACCTCAGAGCAGGGGGGCAAGAAATCCACCGAAATAACAGACAGCATAAAATCGGCTATAGGCGACGTTATCGACAATCTTTCCGCTTTCCAAAGCTCGCTGTCGCTTATAAGCACAACACTTGACAGCGCAGATACTATGGTTGAAAACGCAAAGAAAACTATCCCGAACCTTGAACAGCTGCTTGCTCAGTCGGGTACACTGACATCTTCCGCCAAGGACAGCATAACAGCGGTTCAGGCGGTTTCACAGCAGATAACCGCAAGCGCCGATATGGTCTTAAGCTCGATAGATGCTCTTTACACGGAGGTTGAAAGCGACATATCCGGCATTACAGAAGAAATAGCCGCTAACGCCGATAACGCCGCGGAAAAGGTAAGGAATATCTCCAAGATAAATCAGAAGAAGATCGACCTGCTGACAGACCTCAGAGAGCATATAGTAACAGTCGGCAATAAGCTCGGCGTAAAAGTAACGCTTCTTACCGACAAGATAGACCGCAATATAGAAAAGCAGAACGCTATAATCGACAAGCTGAACAACGGGGCTGATACTATAAGCAGTACAGGTCACGCTCCCGACAACTTTGAAAAGGACGTAAACGCGCTGAATAAAGAAGCGGCAGACGAATTTGACGGTATCAGAAGCACCTGGAATACATCGGTCAAATCATCGATCGATACCGCCGTAAATGAAATATTCAAGACGCTTGACGGAATTTCCGCACTGCTCAGCGATGCAGGAACATCCGTACCCGATATTGAAAACGCACTCACAGACGCTCAGAATTCGCTTACAAGCCTTAAATCCTGCCTTACCGACCTCGATAAAATAATCGGCAACGCAAAGGACAAGCTCACCGATATGCAGAAAAGGGTCGATGATATAAGCAGCGACCAGGCGCTTATAGCTTTTATCGAAGAGGTTTCAAGTGACCCGTCATCTCTCGGCGAATTTATGAGCTCACCCGTTGAAATTAACACCGTCAAGGTTTATCCTGTAGAAAATTACGGCTCGGCTATGACACCATTCTACACGATACTCGCTATCTGGGTAGGCTCGATCGTGCTTGTCGCCGTACTGAAAGCAGAGATCAGCCGCCGTGATATCGAAAGGCTCGGCGGTAATGTAAGACCGATACAGGCTTATTTCGGCAGATATCTGATATATCTTATGGTATCGATAATACAGGCGATAATAATCGCACTCGGCGATCTTTTGTTCCTTAAAGTCCAGTGTGAAGACCCGCTGTTGTTCATCATCGCCGCCGTTGTATCTTCTATTGTATTCTCTTTGCTCATCTACTCGCTGACCATCACATTCAGCGTAATAGGAAAGGCTCTCGCGGTAATTATCCTGGTACTCCAGGTTGCAGGCTCGGGCGGTACATTCCCTCCCGAGGTTCTCCCCGAATTTTTCCGCAACATTCTCCCCTATCTGCCCTTCAGATACAGCATAAACGCAATGCGTGAAGCGGTCGCAGGCGTATATGCGCAAAGCTATATAGAAGACCTGCTCTACCTGCTGATCTACATTGCTATAGCTCTCTTCATCGGAATAGTGCTGAGAAAACCGTGTATAAGAATAATGAAGTTCTTTAACAAACGACTTGAAGATACAGATCTGATAATATAACAGCAGACCCCTCTGCCGGCGGCAGAGGGGTCATTTTCTACATATTTTAAGCAAATGCTATAGATTATCTTTTCCTGTTTTGCACTGCTTTTTTCAGCTTCGCTCTGCCCTCTTTCAGTGAGGGGAATGCCTTGTACAAACGCTTGTGCTTTGCTTTAAGCTCGGACAGTCTTTCGTTAAGCTCATTAAATCGCGCCGTAAGCTCTTCTCTGCGCTCCGCCGCACTGTCTTTAAGCTCACTTATACGTTCGCTGTTGCGTTGCTTTACACTGTCTGAGGCGGTTTCCAGCCTTGCTTTCAGCTCATCGGCTTTCTTCTGCATTTCATCGGGAGTAATTCCATGCTCCTTTGAAAATTCAACTGCCTGTGAAGTCTTATCGGACAGACCCGAGCCTATGGCATCGGATACCGCTGTGAGCTGTTTTTCAAGCTCATCAATAAGCCTTATCTCATTCCTGAGCTTCTTTACCTCGGGGAATGTCAGTATAATGTCCGTGAGTATTGCCGCATAGAAAAGGCAGAGAATGACTATGCCGAGCGGCTTCCAGATAAGTCCTACAGCAAAAGCCACAGCTGGCTGAATGACCTTCATTATAGCAAGGCTGGCAAGTCCCCACACAATGGTAAACTGCGGGCAAATGTATCCGCCGATGTTGAGCTTCTTGTTGCTGTAGTCCCACCAACGTCTGCCGAATATCTTATCAAGTACAAAGCCCGTGACAAATTCGAGTACGGTGGTAAGCACCGCCGAGCCGACAAACAGCAACAGCCACGAATCCTTTATCGGGGTCAGACATACGATGACGATTATCAGTCCGAAACCGTAGATCGGGCAGTATGCACCATGGAGCATACCACGGTTCACAAATTTTCCGTGCCGCACCGTTGCGAAAATAACTTCACCGCACCAGCCCGCAAATGAGTATATCATAAAATAGAATAAAAGATCGTATAAATATTCCATTGTTCACCTGCCGAAAGTTTTTTATATTATGCTAAAAATCCGGTTGACCTGCATCATCTGTTATCGGTAACAGATGTATCTGTAGCGAACACTATATATTCTGCTTGTAGTTGCAATGCGGACATACAGAACTGCTTATTAACCGCCCGCAATTACTGCACGCCCATGATTGCTGTGCGTGTATTTTACTGTTATCGGCTACTCCTGAAGGAACTACCGGTTCTGCTTTATATGTCGGAACACCTTTGACATCAAAGTCTACCAATATCCGCCTTATCTCTTTCTGATAACGGCAAGCTTCATCTGCCTTTTCAATAAGCTCGCTAAATCCGAGAATAAGTGCAAATACTACAAAAGATGCCAAAATTCCGACAGCGACATTTACTATTGCCGCTGTTCTGACATTTCTGCCCGATAACCCCGGTAAATTACATAAGACTGATACCGCTATACCTAAAATTAACAGAACTATAGCCACTGCTCTTACCAGTTTTGCAATATTGTTCTTCATATATGTCTCCTTTATCTTAACAAAAAGCTCCCGACCATAAATCGGGAGCCGATATGTAATGTAATATTATCAGTTGCCTCTGTTGTTCAGAAGTTCAGACAACTCCGAGAAAGGATCATCCTCAGCTATATCACCTGCGTTAGCGGGTGTTTCCGGGAAAACGAGAGATTCTGTCAGAGAGTTTTCTACCTTGCTTTCCGAGCCTGCATCATCCGTGAAGGTTGAAGCAAGTACAGTCTTTGCAACCGCTTCGTCCGAAGTTACCATCGAGTGGCCTGCATTATCCTTAAAGCAAGTAGCAATAACCGTGATCACCATCTCATCGCTGAGCGAGCTGTCAAGGTCAACACCGTGAATGACCTGTACATCGGGAGCGGCTGACTGAGTAAGAAGCTGCATTACCTTTTCAACATCGTCAAGAGGTGTATCCTCAGACATTGTGAGGTTAACAAGAAGCTTTCCTGCGTTCTTTATCGATGTTTCGAGCAAGGGGCTGTTTACAACCTCTGCTACGGCATCTTCTGCGCGTGTATCGCCTGAGCCGTGACCGATAGCCATATGTGCATCGCCTGCACCCTCAAGGGTCGTTCTTACGTCCTCAAAGTCGATGTTGATAACACCGTCATGAGTGATAAGATCAGATATGCCCTTTACCGCCTGGTAAAGCACATTATCTACCATAGCGTAAGCCGCCTTGATAGAAATATTCTTTTCTTTTATTGAAAGCAAGCGCTGGTTAGGTACGATGATGAGTGCATCAACATACTTTCTCAACTCTGCTATGCCCTGCAGCGCAAGGTTCATCTTAAATTCTCTTTCAAAATCGAAAGGCTTTGTAACAACACCGACTGTAAGTATACCCATATCCTTGGCGATCTGTGCTATAACAGGAGCTGCACCTGTACCTGTGCCGCCGCCCATACCTGCCGCTACGAATACGAGAGAAGCACCCTTGAGTACTTCGGCGATATCATCGCTGTTTTCCTTAGCGGACTCTGCGGCTACGGGTGGCTTTCCGCCCGCACCACGACCCTTTGTGGTCTTTCTGCCTATCTGTACACGCTCCATAGTGTTGCCGTCCTTAGACTTAAGGGCCGCTACATCGGTGTTTATTATGATAAAATCAACGCCTTCAACGTTGTTTCTGACCATGTTCTCTACTGCGTTTCCGCCGCCGCCGCCAACGCCGACAACTTTTATTTTGACATCACGCTCAAACTCTTCATCATCGAAATCAAAGTTCATTTTTTGCATTCCTCCGTATAATTTACAGATAAAACTGTCTACTATAATATTTTAACAGATTCTTTTTCTAATTGCAAGCGTTTTGATAAAAAATATCATCATAATTTGAACTGCGATTATAAATTACCACAATATCTTGCGTTTTTGACCGTTATTCGGCAGATTCGGACGGTTCTGTCGTATCGCCCGGGACGGGTTCGCTGTTATCGGGAGTGTCGGGTGTCGGCTCAGGCTCGCTGCTGCTTGTGTCATCCTTACTTGTGTCATCATACTCGGGTCTGAATGTCACCTTCATATTATATGTGTTTTCACTAAGCTGTGACAGGACAAGCACACCCTTTTCTCCGTCAAATTCGCCCTTATCTATAAGGTTCTTGCCTACCGTGAGCTTTAGCTTTGCATCGGTCATGTCACCGAGCTCAAGAGTAAGCTTATTATCATAGTTCAGCTTTATGCCGTATATGCTTGATATATCTATCGTCTTGATATGTCCGCTGATGTCAAGCTCTTTGCAAAGCTCGATAAGTGCGAACACGCAATCGTACTTCTGCTGTGCCTCATACTCGTTTTCATCGTCTATTTCATCATACGTCTTTACCGCTCTGAGAAGCTTTGTAAGCATATTACGGCTTCCCTCATCGGTCACGGACAGAAAATCGCCCGACTTTGCGTATTCGGGGTCAAATCCGAGTACAACGACACAGTTCTTATCGGGAGCTTTCAGCTCCGCGTCCATTATTCTGCCGTTTTCGCTGACAAGATAGTAGCGGTCATTCTTTTTGACATTTGCCACCGCTGTTGCGGGATTGAGCTTAATTTCAAGTGCGCAGGTGAAAATGTTGCGGCTGACTTCAACCTTATCTACATACGGAAGTGCCGCTATCAGTCTGTCCTTTACTGCGCCCGCGTCCATAAGTATCAGGTTGTCGCCGACATTGACTCCCGCTGCATCGATTATCTGCTGTTCGGTGTACACCGTGTCGCCTGTTATCCTGTACTTAGAAAGATTAAATAATACGGTCGTTGACAGCACTGTCAGTATTACCACCGCCTTAGCAGTAAACACAAGCCCCATAGGCTGAATTTTTTCTCTGCATAATGACGAAAAATCCGTTGCCTTGCTATGCAGTCTGCCGATTTTTTCAGCTTCGGCACTGCTGC
>OMNP01000288.1_pt1 | contig 21807 bp, 20 predicted proteins | sample 1673811 | NCBI WGS metagenome assembly OMNP01 (sample SAMEA103958127, study PRJEB25191) | human gut metagenome | biome: human-associated habitat [ENVO:00009003]; feature: intestine environment [ENVO:2100002]; material: feces | place: Germany | collected 2013/2015
AATCTTTCACATGCTCTGCTTCCTTGTTTTCTGTATTTAATTCTTCTGCCAGACTCTCTTCCGAAAACTCATACAGGTCAAATTCCTGTGTCCTCGTCAGTTTCACTTCCATCCGATGCCGCATATACGCTTCCACATCAAACTCATTTTTCTTATCGTAGTCTGACAGCTCCTTATACCGTTTGTGTTTGGTAATATCGAACTTGTCACTGAAAAATGGTCTTACACCTCGAAGCTGCAAGATACATTTGCTGCCATCCATGACCGCAAGTTCGTCCCGGCTCATCAATTCCTTTCCTGTTTTCTGATAGTTCATCCCGTAAGAACGGCTCTGTCCACGGGTGTCCGAAGTGTTATATAAATCAATCGTTTCTTTTCCCAGCGTCTCGGAAATCTCCTTTAGAGTCGAACTTTCCTTACCGCCAAGGAATAACATCGTGTCGCAGTTTCCCAGGATTGTCTCAGCTGCATCTTTGTAGATTGTCTTTAACTGGGACTGCGACTGGAGGATAATGGATGCAGAGATTTCACGGCTACGAATGGTGGCGATCAGCTTGTCAAACTTTGGAATCTGGCCGATATTTGCGAACTCGTCAGCTAAGATTCTGACGTGATATGGCAATCTGCCATGGTGTACATCGTCTGCCCTGTCACATAACAGGTTGAATAACTGGCTGTACATCATCGCCACAACAAAGTTAAAGGTATCATCCGTATCAGAAATGATAATAAACAGTGCTGTCCTCTGGTCACCTACCATATCCAGTTCCATCTCATCATAGCTCATGATCTCACGAAGCTCTGCAATGTCAAACGGTGCAAGCCTTGCACCACAGGAAATCAAAATACTCTTTGCTGTCTTTCCTGCCGCCAGCTTATATTTTTTATACTGACGCACTGCAAAATGCTCCGGTTCTTCCTTTTCCAGTTCCTCAAACAGCATATCTACTGCATTTTTAAATGTCTCATCATCTTCCCTTGTTTCCGAAGCATTGATAAACTCAAGCAGGGTCGCAAAGTTCTGTTCTTCTTCCGGTGCTTCATACCAGATATAGCCAATCAGGGCACAGTACAGAAGTCTCTCTGCTTTCGTCCAGAAATCCTCACTGGACTTCTCGCCTTCCCCTTTCGTGTTCACCATGATCGTATTTACCAGTTTCAAAATATCCTTTTCCGAATGGATATAGTGGAAGGGGTTATAGTGCATACTCTTGGAAAAATTAATCGTATTCAATACTTTCACTTTATATCCATGCCGTACCAGCATCTTTCCGCACTCAATGATGATCGTCCCTTTCGGGTCTGTGACCACATAACTGATGTATTTTCCCATCTGCATCAAATTGGGTTTTACATAAAAACGTGTCTTTCCTGAGCCAGATCCGCCAATCACGATCACGTTCTTGTTCCTCGCAAATTTCGGATTCTTTGGTCTGCCATTCATGGTCAGCCGTTCCGTCATGGTCAGCAGGATATTATTCTCAAATACCGGGGCGATAAAGGGTGCAATGTCTTTTGCCGTCCCCCACCTTGCCGAACCATACTCCACTCCCTGCCGAAACTTTTTGGCATTTTTTCCTTTCATGTAGACCATGAGCTTCACTGCCACGGCTCCAGTAATCCCAACCAGCAATTCATTTTTATGCATACTTGGGAGAATCCTGCTAAATGCCATCTGGAAATTTAAGATCAGCACCATCAGTCTTTCTATCATGGAATCACCTACACAGTATTGGTATAACCATGCCAGCTTATTTCCAACATAAAAGATCACGATATACGGAAGATTCATCAGAACAATCCGAAGCAGCTTATGTACATCCACCGGCGGTAATCTCTCCAGGTATCCTTTTCCTACACCAAGCAACTTCTGTAATCTGCTCATAATGACGGCTCTTTCTCCTTTCCTTTTGTTTTCTCCAGTTCTCTGTGCTTTTTAAGCGACTTAGAAATCGCCTGCTGAAGCTTTTTCCTTACAGATGGCTTTTTATCCTTGTTCAGAGATTGTCCTGTATATTCTTTAAAAGCCGCAGTCATTACATCTGCATCTCTGGCTTTAAAGAACACATAATATCTTGGCGGATCAGCGTTCACATCTTTTTTCAGGCTGAAATCAATGCTGTACTTTTTTGCTACACGCTCAAACGATTTGATATTTCCATCCGTGATCTCAATATTGGAAAGCTGTACATTCTGCTTCATCAGCTTATCCATACTCTGCTTTCCCTTATAGGTTTTATCCTCTTTATCCTGCTTAGGCTGTTTCTGCCCCTGCAACTTTTGTTTCTCCTGCTCCATCTTAACAAGAGCTTTTTTCATTGCTGCCTTTAACAGATTCGCAGTAACCTTCCCACATCGGATACAAAGCGATACGGTTTTTTCATTTACTTCATCCTGCACTTATCTCACTCCTCCTTTCTTTATTTTTCACTGTCACCATACATATCATGCTGTACCAGTGCGGAATAATAATTACTGATCGTAAGTGGTGCGTTATATAAAACTGTCAATAAATACTGCCGGATATTAATCACCTTACTGGTATTCTCCTTCAAACATTTCAGGACAAACCGGATGTGTTCAGAATTTAGTTTCAAAAACTGACTTTTAACCACATCCTTTGGCTTTCTGTCCCCACCTATCCGTATCATTTCCTGTTCGGAACAGACAGTATCCACAATCAGTTCCACAATCTCGTTCAGCATATCCCGGTTATACACATCAACCAGATATTCATACCCAATGTTGTTCAAGATCATCTGCTGGTATACTTCTCTTTCCATTCGTTTCCTGTGTATTTCTTCACTCTCTTCAGAATAGAAAGAAAGATACTCAGTATCACTCCTATCAGTGTCACTTATTTCAGTCTTATTATCCTCAGTATCATTACCCGGCATTTCTGACATATCTGTACCTGTCATATTGGCATTTCCAGAAATGTCATTTTGACGTGTCTGGATATTCCTTTTATACATATCCTGTTGCGTACATTTGCGAACATAAATCCTATCCGGTCTGCCTAACCCCTGCCGTATCCTCGTAATCAATCCAATTCCTTTCCGACTGTCAAGCTCTGCTAACAGATTCCCTACCTTTTTCAAGCCACATCCCATCATGCCGGAGATCTGCTCCTGGGAAAAATAGATATACACCTTTCCCTCTTCATCCAGCCACCGGTTCTTTATAGATAGCTGCATACGGTCAAGCAAAAGTCCATAAAGCAATTTCGCTTCACAGGAAAGGCTCTTAAACTGCGTATTGGTAAAAAGGACTTTAGGCACACGGTAAAAAGAATAGGATTCCGCTTCTTCACCGTAATGATACGGAAATTCATATGTATTATCCTGTGTTCCGATGCTCCTTCACTTCTTTCATAGCCTTCACAATGCAGTAACCCAGACAGGGACTATGTTTTCCATAAGGACAGCCTTCACATGGCTCCCAGTGAGTTACCTTCCTGCGAAGTGGTGGAGAAGAAATACGATAAAAACATTCTTTCCTTTTGCATTTCTTTCTCCCGGCACTAAAGAAGTAACAATACGCACAGTCCGAAGGCTTATCACTTGCATACCCTACTTCTGTCATCTTCGTGCTCCTTTCCTTCTCTCAGCTTGTTATACTGTTCATCGGATTCCTTTCCAACTTTTATGCAGCAGTATAAAACAAACCCATATACCAGGAATACGATAATCCCTGCAACGATCAATACTGTTTTCATCCCATTTCTTCTCCCTTCACTTTTTTATCAGTATTGGCAAAAAGGGCATCTATGAAACACTTGTCCATAAATGCCCTCTTCCTCTTTAAGAAATCTTAGGATCTCTTATTTTTTCTTCTTTTTGCGGAGAATCACAGTACCTCCAACTCCTGCCATTCCAACTCCTGCAAGCAGAATCCAGAAAAGGATCGGTGTGTTATCTCCTGTCTTCGGTGAAGTAGATGTCTTTGTTGTCTCAGTATCTTTTGTTTCCGGTGTTGATGTTGTTTCTGGTGTTTCCGCCGGAGTCTCTGTTGGTGTTTCCGTTGGTTTCACTTCGTCCTTCATCACTACTTTCTGGATCTCTCCTGTATCTTTTACCGTAAACTTCACATCTTCTGCTACCAGGTATCCATCCGGTGCAGTCTCTTCCCGAAGTGTATATTCTCCAATCGGAAGCATTTCAATATAGTGTGGTTTTTCCTCAGATGTCCAGCTCTCTACTGTCTTTCCCTCTTTATCAAGGATTGTCAGTTTCGCTCCCGGCAGTTCCTTACCAGAAATATCGGTCTTAGAAATCTGCACTTTTGTCACATCATCCTTCATTTCCACTTTCTGTACCTCACCGGTATCTTCAACCATAAAGGTAATGCTCTCTGCTGTAACATAGCCATCCGCTGGAAGTGTCTCTGTCATGGTATACTTCTTACCAACTGTCAGTTCTTTAATGATATGTGGCTCTTTTCCGGAAGTCCATTCATCCACGGTATTTCCACTTTCATCGGTCACTTTCAGTTTTGCTCCCTCAATCTCTTTTCCATCCGTCAGAGATGTCTTGGTAAATTCTACGGTTGTTGTTTCATCTTCAAAAGTAAACTCATAGGAAAGAGTCTCTTTTTCAGCTCCGCCATATTCAAAAGTAAACTCCTGTACCTGATCTGTAGTCGCAAATCCCGGTGCTGGTGAAGTTTCCTTCACATAATAGGTATGACCAAGAGGAAGATCCGCAGTAAAGGTCAGTTTTCCGTCTTTATCTGTAGCCTGTTCTTCAATCACCGTATCCGCTTTCAGGATCACATCACCTTTTGCATTGACAATATCATCCTTATTACACAGAGCAAATACAGCTCCTTCCAGTACACGGTCAGAATCTTTCGCTTTTTTCAGCACTTTCACTTCTGCCTTCTGACGTTTATTCTGCCAGTCTGCTGAGTAAGTAACTTCCGCAGTATTCTGATCACGGTAAGTCAGGTCAACCTCACGGGTTTCCCCATCAAGGACATAACCGTTTGCTGTCTCCTTCTCTTTGACATAATATTTGCCAAGAGGAAGATCGGTCAGTTTTGCCACACCAGTCTCATCCGTTGTAATGGTTGCTACCAGTGCATCCTTTTTGTAATAATCCTCACTCTCACCATCAGCCGCTTTAATATCCTCTAAGGCATAAACTTCAAAAGTAACCTCTTTCAAGGAACCAGAGAAATATTCAAACAGATGCTTGAGCCAACCACCAACGGAATCCAGTGTAGATACTTTGTCCAGGAACTCACCTTTTTTATTGATGATCAGTGTTCCAGTCGGTACGGCATCCTTCATTTCCACCTTCTGAATTTCTGCAGTATCCTCCACAGTAAATGTGATCTCTTCTGCCATCAGATAACCATAAGGAGCCATTTCTTCACGAAGTGTATAAGTCTCCCCGGCAGTCAGTCGTTCAATCAGATGTTCTTCCCCTTTTACAGATTTCCATGTATCTATCACATTTCCATCTTTATCAAGCACTGTAAGAGTGGCACCGGAAAGCTCTACTCCTGTAGTAATATCTGACTTCTTGAATGTCACTTTTGTTGGCTGGTTCTTAAATACAGATTCCAGTTTTACCACTTTCACATCCTGTCCCTGATATTTCGCAGTTACTTCCAGTGTCTCAAATGAAGATACATAACCGGCAGGAGCCGCAAGCTCTTTGATATAATAGCTTCCAAATGGAAGATCAAGTTCAAACACTGCCTTTCCATCTTCATTGCTGACTGCTTTTCCAAGCAGAGTGTCTGCTTTCACAATCACTTCTCCATGAGCGAGAATATCTTCCTTTGCATAAAGTCCAAATTCTGCACCTGCTACAACCGTCTCATTCTCTGCATCCTGTTTTACTACGGATACCTCTACTTTCTGACGGTCATTCTCAAAAGCAGCTGTCTGCTCGATCACTGGTGTTTTCTGGTCTTTGTAAGAGAAAGTAACAGTCTGTGCCTCTTCGTTTAGCACAAAACCCTCTGGTGCTGTCTTTTCGACAACCTTATACGTTCCAAGAGGAAGATCAGCAATCTGAGCCTTTCCGTCTTTATCGGTCGTAACCGTTCCTACTAATGCTCCAGAAGCATATTCCAGAATACGGTTGCCCTGGTCATCTTTCTGGAAATCCGCTGTGTAAATATCCTCAGCTGCATATACTTCAAAAACTGCACCTTCCAGATTTTCTTTCTGGTAAGTGAAATCGTCCTTAAATCCATTCAGAACTTCACCCTGTTTTACGATGTTCAGTTCACCTTTGACCGGATGGTTTTCATATACGATCTCAATGATGACATCGCCAGAAGTTCCGTCCATCTGATATGCTGTGTTGGAATCTACATTCACCTCATAGTAATTCTCATTCAGAATATATCCATAAGGTGCGTTTACTTCCTCAATGCGGTAATGCCCGATTTTAAGATTCTGCGGAAGGATCAAATATCCCTGCTCATCTGTAAAATAGGATTTATGTTTTACCGTAGTCGGATAAGTCGTTACCTGCTCCACATATTTTTCAGTGTCCGTGTTGAAGATTTTGAACTCTGTATTTTTCTGAAGCACTGCTTTCTTTGTCTCGTCATCCTGTTTGATGATTTTCAGCTTCGCTTCAAACTCTTTATCCAGCATCACTCTCCATACCTGCGGAGTGCTTGGATGGTTCTCTGTAATCTGTACAATAAAATCATCTACCGGAGTATAGTTATGCGGAGTTGTTGTCTCACGGACAATATACGTTCCATAAGGGATCGCAATACTGCAGGCATAACCTTTCTTGTCTGTAAAGATTTCTGTTGCACCGTTTTCTCCGATCACTACTGGTTTGGCGGAATCAAAATCATAGCTGCCATCTTCATTTACTTTCAGAGAAGATACCAGATAAGCAGTAAATCCTGCCCCTTTCAGTAAGTCTGCATCGGTCTTTCCATTGTTCGCTGCTTTAATGATCTGGAATGGCTGTTTCATCACCTGCTCCAGAGACAGACAATCACGTTTTACTTCTGCTACAAGGTCCCCCTCGTAATTGCAGACCAGATCATGTTCTTCCTCATCTGCCAGATAACCGGTTGGAGGAGTGATCTCCTTTACATAGTAATTGCCAAGATATAATCCATCCACAGAAGCCTGCCCATTCTTATCTGTCGTAAGAGTGGCAACCTGTTCTCCTGCTTTATAGACCACACCAGTCGCACCGTCCGGATGCACAATATCCTCACGGGCATAAAGTCCGTACACTGCTTTTTCCAAAGTGGCATCGCCCTGTGGAACTGCTTTTTTGGTTTCTTTATCCTGCTTCTGCAAAGAAATCTTAGCTATCACACGCTCATTTTTGAATGTATGCTTAAATGTCTGTTTTGCCTCTTTATCCTTTGTATATGAGAGAGCAAACGTATAAACATCTTCTGTATTTCTCACATAACCTTCCGGAGCCTGCACTTCCTTCACATCATAAGAAAATCCAAGTGGCAGATCTGCTGTAAACTTTGCTGTACCGTCTGCTCCTGTTGTCACTTTCTGGATCAGCGTACCTTTCTTCACAACAACTGTACCATCTGCATTGGTAATATCACTTGCAGCATAAAGTCCAAAGATTCCTCCATCCAGAGGATTTTCTGTATCTTCATCCTGTTTGGTAACAATCACTTCTGCTTTCTGTCTGTCGTTCGTAAAGGTTGTCTCGGAGAAAACAACATCCACATTTTGTCCAGCATAAGAAAGAGTCACTTTCTTCTCCTCTCCAGCATTATAAAATCCTGTCGGAGCCTGCTTTTCCTTTACAACATATGTACCAAGATGCAGATTTTTAAGAACGATGGCTCCATTCGTATCTGTTGTCAGATTTTCTTTTACCAGATCACCCTTGCTGTAAACTTTTGTGCCATAGGCAGTTTTAATATCTGCTCCGGCATACACATCGTAAACCGCACCTTTCTGTCTACGTTTCTCATACTTAAATGTTGTACCGTTCTCTGTCACGTCAGCACCAACAAGTACCTCACCTTCTTTATAAACGGTAAGCTGTCCCAGCTGTTCTTCATCTGGAACTGTAACAGTTGTGGTCTTGCTGACTTCCAGTTTCACATTATAAGCGGTTGCATTGATACGGTATCCGCTTGGTGCTGTAATCTCTTTGAGATATACGGTGTCCTGTGTCTTAACAATCTGTACAGACGCTTCACCATTTGCATCTGTTGCCGGTAACTTTGTGATCAGCTTCGTACAATTAGCATCGCTGTATAAGCCAAACACTGCCCCGGCCAGCTTCGCATTCGCCTTGGCATCTTTCTTAATCACCTTAACGCTTGCGTACTGTACCCAGGTTACTTTAAAGTCCACATATTTCTCATCATCCACACCTTCACCAAATACCAGTGCTAAATCCTGTGAACCTGACCCTGTGCTGATCTTATAAGCAGAATAGTCTTTTGTTACGCTTCCTTTCATCGTAGCTGACCAGCTTCCTGCAACATCCTGCACCTGTGTCAATGGTGCTGATAAATAAAACTTTGTTCCACCAATGATCTCTACGGCTTCCCCAGCTTTACTTGTCTTTCCGGTTGTTACATTATGAAGCTTCACGCCACTTGGAAGTTTCATCGTGATACTCTGTAGTTTGTCTGCCTTAAATGTAATCTCCTTTGTTCTCTGGCTGCTGCCATCTACATAAGCAGTTACATTTGCATCCGAAAAACTCATATCGACATCCGGGATCTCCGGCTGTGAAATACAGTAGTTATACAATTTCATAGCAAGTGTTTTTGCTTTGCTGCTTGCTCCGGAAAAAGCGGAATCTCCACCATTTGCATATGATGCAGCAAGATGAACCAAAATAAATCTGGCACCTGCACTTAAATTGCCATAACCGTTCTCTTCTGTAAAGAATCCTTCATCACCTGCCGCCTTCGTTCCATAATAGCAAACCTTAGCCAGTTTCTTACCGTCACTCAGCTTTGTAATATCGTATGTTCCGGTTCCAGGACTGGATTTCTCCGGCTGGATACAATAAGCGGTTGCAGAAACATTTCCAAACTTCACGGTGTACTTATACGTCAGATAGCTTCCATACCCATAATCCGAATACTGATAGCAGGCTCCTCTGGTCACAGTTACCTTCTTTGTGCTTCGGCTTGATGCTTCCCTTGCCATGAAAGTAACCGCTTCCCCTTCTTCCATTGAATAAAGGTCAATACCACTATCCTCTGCCTGATCCATTACTTCAGAAACAGTTAATCCAGACTCTTCATCTGTTGTGACTTCCTCCTCTTCTGGCAAATCAGTTACTATTTCCGTCTGTCCTTCTGCATCGGCATCTTCTTCCGCATTACCAGAATCTTCTGTCTCGCCAGCATTTCCTTCACCAACGGTATTTTCAGAAGTATTTGGTTCTGTCAGCTGTTCCGTTTCCGGCTCTTTTACGGTTACATTTCGGCTGATACGATAAGAAGTATTTCCACTGACCGGCTCTACCTTATAAACTGCTTTATAGGTATCTGCCTGGTATGTGTCAAAATCATCTCCTGCCTCATTCTTCGCTTCATACAGCTCTACTTTCACTTTGGCATCATTGATTCCTTCAATACCGGAAAAATCCACCTTAATGTCAAAATCAGAACCATAATTAATGCTGTAATCATTGGCAGTTAAAATCTCATCCGCAGCCAGTTTATCTTTCACCGTTTCCAATTCCGGATATTGTGCTTCAAAAGAAGAAGTTGCTTTTTCTGGTTCTGCTGCATAAGCAGTCATTGGCTGTGCCACAGCACTTGCAATCGTAATAACAGATAATACTCCAGACATTACTCTTTTCAATGTCCCTTTCATTCTCAATACCTCACTTTGCTTTATTTTTTCTGTTACCGGTTTACAGGCTTTCACCTGTCTGATACAATCAAATCATAGGCATCACCCCGTTTTAAATTATTTGTGCCAAAATCATTACTGATGACAGCACAGTCATACGCCGGAACCTGCATAAAAGCGAGACTCCGACGCATGGTCTACTGTCATCGCCCGGCGAACCGGGCATAACAAAAATAAGGATTGAGCATTCCCGATCAGAAGAGAACTTCCACTGGCCGCAAAATGCGTAGCTGAGCTTTCATCCTCTTCTGACCTTTTATTCAATTATCAAGGTACGGTGGATAGGGATTAAATCATTTGAAGTGTTGTCTTGAATGACTTTGCCCTCTTTCCACTAATCACAGGCGGTAGAGGGCAAAATGTCAGAAAAATTTCAAAAAAATTTTTTAAAATATAAATGCTATTTAGAATTGAAAATAAACTTACAGGGAAACTGCTTTACACATGCAGCTTCCCCTTCTCATTTTACTTATCTTTTTTTGCCATCTTCATCATAATTCTTCTCTATTTTATTAAGAGCATATTTCAATATTTCTGTTACGGCATTTCTCTTTACTCCATTTTCCTTTGCAATCTGTTTATGTGTTTTCTGATTCCAGTAAAATTCCTGAACTACTTTTTTCTGCTTATCACTAAGTACACTCATCATCTCTTCTGCAATCTGCTGACGGTTCACACGTTCTTCTACATCCATCAATTCATCTTCCATTCCTTCAAAATCCTCAGAAATGCCATTGAATGAAATGCAGCGTCCCCGATCACGGGTAGCCAAATTATGTGCCAGCCGGTCCTCGCCAATCAGCATCAGACGAAGATACCATTCTTCCTTTTCAAAAAAGCTTTCTTCTAATTCACAGAAATATTTCTTCTCACGAAGTCCTGTCTCTGGATTCCAGGTATTATACTTCTCATCTTCCTTTCTCTTCTTTTCTGTCACAGAAGAATAACCATAACCAAGTTCCAGATTTACTGGGAATACCGTTGCTCTGTTTCCGATACCATAAACCGCATATCCGGACTGATATACGATAATATGTACCTCATTCACACCTGCTCCTGTTGTTTTATGAGCAACTACCGGTGATTCCCCTGTACGAAGCTGCTTCGGTGTAGGAAGTTTCTCTCCTCTCTTTGGTGTGTCGATCAGTTCTTTCAGTGTTCTTAATGTCAGCATAATTGCCACCTTTCCCGCAAGAACCGGTGACAAAAAGAAAGGCAGCTAAGCTAAATAGACCCCGATTCCGCTAATTTTTTTTATTAGCGGAACCGAAGTTCCAGCCTGCTGCCTTCTGTATGGAAAAATCTGCTGCACAATCACAGTGCTAAGATTCAACCAGCATTATTTACTTCTATTTACTACTGATACGGTATCCGTCTTGTTCTCTTTTTCTTGCTGACGAATTTCCTTTAATACATCTGAATAATCACCAAAGGCATCGTAGGGACACCTGCGGCGAAACTCTAATTCTTCCTGCGTCATGAGCTTTTCCTCCTCCATTTGATGTAATAAAATTCTAACAAACATCTGTCCGAAACTCTTCACAGCCCATAATGTAATTTTTTATTATTTCACAATCTGCAATGTTGACATAAAAAAAGTGATATAAATAATCTCTATAAAAAAGATTACTTATATCACTATGTATTTGGTAAAAGCCGCTTCATACAGGGCATTACCATATTAAAAATAAGTTCTTGATCTGCCTCACTTAATTGTTTCATCATATGTTCAAATTCAAAAAATTTATTAGATGCTGTCTTTGCCTCACCCGGCAATAATTTGTTTGGTGTAACATCCAGTACTTCGGCTATACGAAACAGCTTTTCCAATTTCATTTCTGATTGAGCTGTTTCTATTAGGTAAATGGTATTCTGTGTTACACCTATTGCCTCAGCAAGTTCAAGCTGAGACATCTTTTTCTTTTCTCTGTAATGTCTGATCTTCCTTCCGACTTCCTGTAAGTTTTCAGATTTTGAGACTTGTGGCAATACCATTCACCTCCTTTGTAAATAAAAAATAACCCCAAAGCAAATAATTAGATTTAATCTAAAAATGGGCAGACTTCTAGCGTAATATCACACTAATCATCCTTACAATCATATTTTTGGTACAGCACCTAATAAATTGTTGCCATCTTAGTGCAGCGATTTATTAGATGCTGTACCAATTTTTTAATCCATTTCTTTGACTAAATTTTTCTAATTATTTGCTTTAGGGTTATATCTATTACATATACGGAGTTTGATACCCCTCACAAATCTCAACTGAATAAAAATATTTCCAAAAATCTTAAAATACGTCCATAAAAATTAATTTAATCCTTAATTTCATTGTCGCATTGTTATATCCCTCCTGCTATAAAATTTTGGAATTAATAAGTCATTAACTACCGAAAAAAATAAAGTTATTTGAAGTTATGTGGTAGTTAGAAATAGATTAACATACTTGTTATTTTTTGTCTAGTGTTTAAATGATTTAATCACTACTTAAAAAAAGAAAACCCGACAAAACACTATGCTTAATCGCTATGTTGATAATATATAGGTATACTATCTCCATAAACTTCCTGCATATGTTTTGCCGGGTTCCTGATGTTTCTGTGCCATCTCCAACACGTTCAGCAAACTCTTGAATATCCATGCTGTATGTGAAGATTCCTGCTGTCTAATATTACAGATTCACAGATATTCTCATTCCTGAATATTAAATTGTATCACTATACTTTACTCTTCTCATTCTTCCGTATCCCGGAGAACTCCTACCAGATGTGACATATACATCTCTAAGCGATCAACTTCTTCCTTCGACCGCTTCTTATTCATATCAATACCAACAACTACACCCAAATCTGCAAATGCTGTCAGCTCTCTATGACATCTCTGGCAACGCACCTCTGAATAGGTAAAAAGGCTTTTCTGGTTCACTTTGCCGCATACTGGGCATGTAACAAATAATGGTTCTTTGCTCATCAATAATCCTCCAAGTAATATCTACACAAACTATCACTCAAACGGATAAGGGAAATGAAAACCGTTGATGAGTTAATAGCAGGCGATTCCGTAGCACCGAAGCCATGCCACCTGCTATATGATCTTCCCCTGGGATTGGCTCTGACAATCTCATCGCAACCTACACCTGCTACTGTCCATATCATCTACTCCAATGACTTGATCACATGAACAGCAACACCCTGAACAGTACAATTCTGTGTATAAATATCCGGGTACTTCAGATTCTCCGGATGCAACCGCACACACCTTCTTTCTGTATCAAGGAAAAACCGCTTTAATGTGGATTCATTATCTACAAGTGCTACAACAATGTCTCCATCCGAAGCTGTATTCTGCTTCCGGATCACAATCATATCGCCACTGTTGATACCTGCTCCAATCATAGAATCTCCACTGGCCCGCAAGATAAAGAACTCACCTTCTCCAAATAATGAAACAGGAAGAGAAACATATTCCTCAATATACTCTTCCTCCAGTTGTGGCATACCACAGGATACTGACCCAAGTACTGCCGCCGGCTTTGTAAGTAGAGATATTTTATTCGTTCTCTCAGTAACAATCTCCCCATTGCGGTAGCTTAACATTCCTCTGTCATTCATAGCAACAAGGTACTTGTATACTGTACTCTTGACTATACCGAGCGCATCTGCGATTTCGCTGGTATAAGGTGAACGATGATTCAGCAACTGAAACTGTTCTGCATAATCCATAATCTGCTTCATCAATTCTTCGCTTTTATGCCGCATCTTTTCACCTTACCTTTCTATCGGAAACGTTGCGTTTCTGATAGAAATAATTATACCGAACAAATTTTCGTAAGTCAATACGTTTTTTAATTTTTCCGAACATATTTTCGTTCATTCATCCTCAAATTCCATTTCGTTCATTTCTGGAAAATCCAGCAACTCAGAAACGGTCATATTAAATCCCATAGCAATCTTACGCAAAGTCTTCAGCTTTGGATTCTTTGTTTCTCCTCTCATCATACTATTAAGCGTTGATTGCGTAATCCCTGACAATGTAGCAAGTTTATTTGTCGTTATCCCTCTCTCAACACACAGATCAGTCAATCTCTTTATTATGGCATCTGAATACGTCATGCAAATTCTCCTTAAATCACAATATATATTCAGTATAAAGGATTTCCCCTTTGTTCATTAACGGTGTACCGTTGACATTTCCGTAAACTGATGATAAATTAACGTTATACCGTTATTTACTTGCACAATTTTAAGGAGGAATTTATCTAATGAGCAAAAAAGAACAGAAACTAAAAAAGAATCTCTATAAAGCACTCACAGAATATTTCATTCATAATCCTAAAAACAGTCTGACATCATCAGAAAGTTTTCTGGATCAGCTTGCAGCTTTTCGTATGGAAACAACATTACCTATTGCAATAAAGCACGATGTAAAATATCAAAAAGCTCAGAAAAAATGCAATAAAGCCAATGAAAAAATACGGGATCTTAATCTAACTCCTCAACAATGGGACACTGTTGATGCCGCTATCACTGCTGAAAACATTTCATCTATAGAATATATACGGATCGCCTACAAACAAGGAATCATTGATGCATTTTCGATTTTACGAGAAACTCTTTAATATATTCATGTTAATCTAATCACTCGTAGGCAATGAAGCAGGGATTTATCTCTGCTTTCCCATTTTCTTCTCTATTGCTTCCGGAACTCTAATCAAGCCAAATCTCCATAGTATCGGATAAATATACGAAACTCCTCTAATGTCTCCAAGTGCCTTCGGCTTCTTCACTTCTTCTGAAATCCTCTTACTATTTTCAAATGCCAACAGCACACTACTCCAGGCAAGACTCTTACTTTTCTCTCTCCGGTCTATCAGTAGCTCTTTGTTATACTCTCCGTTTTTACCAACCTTTAATTTATACCGGAATGGTAATCCTGTTGCCGTTTTAAATGGATAATCCTGAAATGCAATAACAGCCTGCCACAGATTTTCTTCTGATGGCATTTCCTGTAGAAACCGAACCTGTTCCTGTCGAATCTTATATGTCCGGCATCGCTCCGCATTTAGACTTATCTCTGCTGCATTATAAAGTCCCTTCGTATAGGGCAAATAGGAATGAACCGAAGCTCTGGAAAGACCTGTGAGTTTCATAATCTCTGGAATCTTTTTTCCTGACTGGTGCAGATCATTGATTTCTGTACATATATCTGATGTGAATACATCTGCAGTAATAAGTAACTTACGAAGTTTAAGTAGACTAATATTTAACTCATCTGCCAGTGATCTTAAAGAATCTGCTTCTTCATAAGCATCCCTTAACTCTTGAAGGAAATTATTAAATTGAAGTTCTGGATTATATTCTGGTTTCTTTCTTGGTCTTCCTGCCATTTTATAGCTCCTATTCCCATGTGAATCCAATCGTCTTGCACCTAAAACAGAGGATTCTTTGCTCGGACTAATGCTCCGATAACTGTCCTCTGTTTCTTATTTTATTTTTTCGCTTTCGACAATATCCCAAATAATAGATAACACCGCCTACTGCTCCACCAAGTGTATTATAGACTAGATCTGATATTTGAAATGTTCCAAGATGGAATAATAGCTGAGTAAATTCTATCAGAAAAGAAAATACTGCTACAACTTTTGTGGCTTCCCAAACGGTTTTTCCAAATCTAATATTCTCAGATTCATCAAGTAATTCTTTTTGAAATGTCCACAATAGTAAAATAGAAAATGGAACAAATAACATGAAATTCTCTATAGATTCTGTTGTAAACTGTCCATCTTCATATAGTCCCCACCCTCCAAAAAGCTTTCCAAGTGGATTAAACCATATCTCACGATTTAAAACTGTTCGGAGTAATATCATTGCTGTATAAAAAGCTAATAAAAATGTCCGGCGAAAATTTGAAGAACTTCTAAATGCTCTCCACCATGTTGCAAACATATTTCTAACAAAATCGTTCTTCTTCCATTCATGTTCTTTCGCATAAAGATATAAGAACATTGCAAGAAATGCAAGGAGAACGGCAACCCAAAAAGGCTGGTACAGTGCCGATAATACATTATATGCTATTTTATTAAATATTTCGATTATATTACTTCCCATCGTTCTCCTTTATTATTTATTTCAAATCTTCAAATAAATTCTTCTGATATACACCATCTTCTATCAGCCTGGCAAATGATTTCACTACATACTATATGTTTTCTAATATGAACATTTCCACAAATTACAACATTTGTACCAATCCAACAGTCATCATCTATAATAACCTTATTATTGTTTCCAATATTACCTTGTGCAGAAATAGGTTTTTCTACATCTTCATATGCATGATTATGATCGCTGATAAAAACGTTGGGACCCGTAAGAACAGTATTTCCTAAAGAAATTTCATTAATACAAGCAAGTCGTGAAAACATACCAATATTTACACCCTGTCCCCATTTAATAGATGTATCTCTATGTGGACAAATCAAACAATATGGTGCAATTTGATTGAATATTCTGGTGCGGCGGAAAGACCGCTTTGCCGGCACTGGATTACAAGTTCCATCCATTCATCCAGGGATCGCCCTGGGGTACGTTTACTGCTCATAATGAAACCTCCAAATATAGTAATGGTACACATCCTATCAGCGGAATGGAGTAAAAAGTTATTTACTATCATTCATTATGAGCTGCAAAACAGCAGGTGTATAGTTACCCAAGAATTAAGCGCTTACATTTTTTCTGACAATTCATCAAATTTCGTTCATATTGTGTTCGTAGGGTCAGACCCCTGGGTCTCCCTTCGAGCAGCAATGGGAACTTTCCTGCTCTCAGTATATCACAATTTCATCCACAACCACGTCGCCTGCTTCTGCTCCAGCTGCTGTCTTTATGATGTTCTTTGGAAAGCTCCAGAATGTTCTCCCACAAACTGTACTATTACATTCTCATAGCCTTCCGGATCTTTTTTATAGTTCTCTGCATGATTAGCTCCATGAACTATATAAATTTCTTTATTACTTTTACAACTATTATAAATTTCTTTTGCCATGTATAGTGGTACTAAGTTATCCATGTCTCCATGAATAATTAAAATTGGAATTTTTGTCTGTGATACCGCCTTACAAGCATCAGCCTCTTTTAAATTAAATCCTCCCCAAAGCTTTATTCCCACATCTGCAAAAATTTTGAATACCTCTACTGGCATTCCTTTAGGCAAAGAGCTCTTACAATTTAACTCTAACATTTTTGTTGATGTTGTAAATCCACTATCTTCAATAATTCCACAAACAGAATCTGGCAAATCCAAATCACTACTCATTGTGACCACTGCTCCACCCATTGAAATTCCCATAAGAAATATCGGTGTTTCTCTTCCAAAATGTTTTGCAGCCCAATTAGCCCAATCTACACAATCATAACGTTCCTTCACTCCCAATGTGAAAATATTTCCTTCACTTTCATCATGCGCACGCATACTAACAAGTAAAACATTCCATTTTTCTTTCTGCGCAATTTTATAAATCGGCACACCATCCACGTAACTATGACTTCTAAACCCATGAAAGAAGATTACTAATGGAGCATTCTTCTTTCTCTCATAATAATGACCTTCCAACTTTGTTCCATCAGAAGCCAAGATAACAATTTTTTCATTATTTTTTTGCTTTATTTTATATGCTTCGGTAAGCCACTCATATTGCTCATCATCTGCTGTTCCCAAATCTGGCCATGCTGTTTCTCTTCGTTCACAAATTTTTTGGAACACTAATTTACTTCCTACCCCCAAAATTATTATCGAAAAAATAAACATTATAATAACTACTGCAACAATCTTTTTCTTTTTCACTGATTTCTCAGTTATTGCAAGTTGTTTTACTCTTTGCTTCATAAACATCACTTTCCTTCAATATTTATCACATCTCAGCCGAACATAAGATCGTTGCCTGCTGCTCACCACGAAGAGGTGTGTGATTATTACGAGCAGCGCAGGGAGCTACCGCTCCCAGTATATCACAAGTCTGCAAATAAATCAGCCTTGTACACGCCATTCTCCAGCATCTTCTTGAAGCTGTCCTTTACGGCTGCGACATCTTCGTGATAGGTCATCCCGTACCAGCCTCGATTGCATCATGGATTGAGTAGTCCATGATGATGTGATTAGAAGCATCCACCGGCTGTATTTTCGTGTGTAAAAAAACAAAATTATTTTTTGATATGAAGTATCTCTAAAACTAATTTTACCGCCTGATTCTTCATTATTAACAGAACAATCATATAAATAACAACCGAAGCAGTCACTGAAAAAACTGTAGAAATCAGTACTGAACTAATATATTTTTCTGATATAGAACATATAGTCCATATTGCCAGGCATCCTATAGCAACTGAGAGAATGTCCTTTTTTAGAAAACTGACCCTAAAATATTTTCTTCCATACCACCATGTTATAACCATTGACAGTAACTCCGCAATAACAGTAGTAAATGCCGCAGCATTCTGCTGGAATGTTGGAATAAGGATAAAATTTAATCCTATATTAACAAGAGCCGCAACAATCGTTGCCATCAACACCTTATTTTCGCACCTATAAGGTATTAGAATGCACGATGTATAGAACCAACTAAAAATGCTAAAAAGCAACGCAACAGAAAGAATCTTAAGCGATATATTTGCATCAACATATTCTTGTCCTGCAATAATAAAAACTATGTTTTTGCTTAATGCAATCAATCCAACCATTGCCGGAACGACAATAACAACAAGTGCATTCAAAATCTGGTTGGCTGTTCTATTAAAATAGTCTATTTTTTTCTCTCCCAGATAAGCAGATAATCTCGGAATTGAAACAATAATAATTGCAGCCAGCATTTGTTTTACAATAGTGTAGATTTTGGTGGAAACAGAATACAATCCAACTGATTTATTTCCTGAAAAGAAACCAAGCATTGTAGTATCTGCATTCGTATATATTGTTGTCGCTACTGATGTTGCAAACAGAACTAATATTGGAGCCAAATGCGTTAGAATTTTTGCATTAATGGTAAGTCTTATCTTACAATATTTTCTTCTAGAAACAGCATTAAGTATATTTGCGCCGCTGCATGATATAACTGTGATCCATACATAAGCAAACAAATCACTGCTATTCCTAACGAGTACAAACATAAGTATTAATGAAATAAACTGAAACAAAATGCCTCGAATTGTGATATATTTATAGTCCTCATAAATTTGAAATATCCATTCACTTCCAATCAGCGTAAACATTATGCTTATGCTTAACGCTACCATTATTGAACTATATTGGTTAAATCTTGGAACTAAAAGGATACACACTCCTAAAATTAGATACGAAAAAACTGTCGAAATAAAGTTAATTGAAAAGACCTCCGAAGCAAATAATGACATCTTTTCTTCATTATCTCGATATCTTGCTCCCTCTCTGATAGCATAGGTGCTAATTCCTAAAGCCGCCAGCAATGAAAAATACGAAATAACCGACTGACAAAAATTGTAAATTCCTATATTTTCAACATGAAGGACTCGTGATACATACGGAAAAGTAATCAATGGAAAAATCACCTGAAATGCCGTTCTAATCATGTTGAGTCCTGCATTAACACCAATAGATCTTTGATTTCTCATTCTTTCTCAACTCCTTCCACAATTTTTACATAAACCGACATTAATAAACTACGCTATGTAATTTTCTTTTTAAACAGCTAGCCAGTATACTTTACATATTATCCTTTTTATCAGTTGCTTTATTGACGAAAAAGAATGATACTGATTTATTAACGGCTTTTCCTTCGTATGAAGCCCGATGCCTTATACAGAAACGGAATGTACTGCGCCGTTTTATAAAGAATAGTCATTTTTATTCCAACCAATTTCCAAAGAAGCCCACAAGAACATACTTTCATAGAATCAATGTAAAATTTGCAATCACTTTTAAATTCTTTTATTTTCTCATAAGGAACCGTATTCAATAAATTCGCATATGAAAAAAAAGATGCCAACCCAACATGAATTTTAGCTTCATAGTGCATCATACTTCGCTTACTACATATTTCATATATTGTTCCTGCTGCACGAACTGAATCTTTCTTTTTTTCTGTGTACACATTTCCAATAGCAGAATTTTCTCTTATCAGATAGTTATACAGTGGGCAGTCTAGCACTATAACACTTTCGCACTTGAGTAAATACTCAAACACAAAAAGATTATCTTCGCCAATCTTTAATTTTGAGTCAAACCTTATATCTCCAATTTTTTCTTTATTATACAGTTTATCCCAGCAAAATGATGTTAGATATCCATCCCACAGTAATAAACTTCTGATAGCCTCTTGACTGGAAATTTTTTTCTCCTGATGAATTACTTCCTCCTTTACATTTGTGAAGTCCTTAAAATATGAACACTCTACTAAATCCGCTCCATTTTTTATTTGTTTATAGAGCGTCCAAAGCGCATCCGGCTCAAGGGAATCATCCGGATCAAAAAAATAAATGTATTTTCCCTTTGCGTAGTTCAGCCCCTGATTACGCGCATTGGAAACCCCCGCATTTTGTATATGGTAAACCTCAATCCGCCCATCGTTTGCTCCATAATAATCACATATTTCCCCACTGTTGTCTGTTGAGCCATCATCAATTATAATAACTTGAAGCTTTCTGTATGTTTGAATTAACAATGAAGACAAACTTTTTTCCAAATAATCTTCCACATTATATACTGGAACAATAACGCTTATTAAATCATCCACAATTTATCCCCTCGTTATCCTTGCAATCACACTTTATAATCGCATTTTTTCTTGATATTGCAACTATTATTAATATAACCACAGCCGAAAACGCTCCAGATTCATTGCTAAATGTAGCTTCACTCAAGCTTGCAGAAACCATATAAAATAGAATCAATAATATTGAAAATTTACACCTGTTATTCAGCATTGCGTTATTCAACAAATCTTTGCAAATTTGTATAATCAGTATCACATAAACAATCATTCCAATATAACCAAATTGAACATAAATTGATGGCCAGTACACGTCCGACATTGTAGCATATCCATAATTCATTAGATGAGAATAATTCAACGAATTATAAATATTATATAGTTGTGACTGATTTTTATAAGAGATATTCGTTCCAAATGTCCCAAAACCTGTTCCAAAAGGGAAATGATCATTTGCGATTTTTAATCCAACGCTATGTACACCAACTCTTATGCTTTGACTCGCTCCCCATGATAAATATTGCTGAATTTTGCTTTTTGAAATAAAAAAGCATACAATTCCGATTGGAGCAATATAAACCGGTTTGAAAATATCTTTAAATGATATTCTTTTCTTTTTAGCAAAATTCAAGAGGTAATACGCTAAGATAAATGCAATCGTAATAAATCCCTTTGTTCGGAAAGTTGCCGCAATTGAAAGCAGCGACATTATCTTAAACACTGCATTTCTTTTATCCTCTGTTGCTAGAATACTGTATAAGAGCACTTCATTATAAACAAGGTACGTATAATGAGAATAAATAAACTTATAACTTCTAAGGCCATATCTTACTTCATCTGCTATTCCAGTATTTACAAGCAAATTAACTATTCCAAAAACAAAAATAACAGTTATTATAATTTTTGCTGTACTTATTATTTTTTTCGAGTTCAATCGAATATTATTTTTTACAATAATTCTTATTCCGACCAAATATATAATAAAGAACTTAAACGTTCCTATTATATCTCTCCCAATTACGGAAACTGATGGCATATATCCATACATAACATTTCCCACAATTCCAATAAAAAGCACTAACAGAATGCATAATATGCTATTTTTTTGTTCCTTATTAACAGCCACTTTCCCTTTATCTTTACAAATATATACGATAGCTATAGCCATAAAAAGCAAGCATATCAGCTCATCTGTATAGTTAGCATATGGAATAAATTT
>OMNP01000291.1_pt1 | contig 21564 bp, 21 predicted proteins | sample 1673811 | NCBI WGS metagenome assembly OMNP01 (sample SAMEA103958127, study PRJEB25191) | human gut metagenome | biome: human-associated habitat [ENVO:00009003]; feature: intestine environment [ENVO:2100002]; material: feces | place: Germany | collected 2013/2015
TCTCGAAATGATCCTTGCAATGTAGTCCGATGTGGGTCTGCCGGTACGAATACCGGGGATCATACCGCCGTTCTTGGCGATGTTCTGGGACATCTCAATAGGATTGTACTGGATGCTCGAATAGAAATAGGCGAAAGCGATTATCAGTATGAAGTAGATAATGCCGTAAGCCCAGTGAGTCGAGGTGAACACCTTGAAGAAACCGGTCCAGAACTTGCTGTCTGCAAGCTTTGCAGACGGAATGAACATCTGGATGGTGGGCGGGATGGAAAGAATGGAACCCGCGAAGATGATGGGCATAACACCGGACATATTGACCTTTATCGGAATATGGGTGTTCTGACCGCCGTACATCTTGCGGCCGACCACGCGCTTGGCGTACTGGACGGGAATGCGTCTCTCTGCATTGTCCATCCACACGATGAATGCGACCATCAGAATAAGGATGACGCAGACGAAGGGTGAAAGGAAGTAGTAGACGCCGCCTCTTGACCAGTAGCTGCCGGTGCCCGAGCCGCCGAAGAGCTGGGTGATCAGAGCGGGGATTCTCGAAACGATACCTGCGAAAAGGATTATTGAAATACCGTTGCCGATACCCTTCTGGGAGATCTGATCACCCAGCCATATTATAAGCGAAGCACCGGCTACAAAGCACGCAACTATCGTGATCGCCGCAAGAACTCCGTCAAAGCCGTCTGTATAGAGAACAGCACTCTTGTGTGTTGTTTCGTTTACAGTGTTGCGAAGTCCGATGTAGAATGCTATCGCCTGGAATAATCCAATGCCCAAAGCTACATACTTCGTGATCTTGTTTATCTTCTTACGTCCCTCTTCGCCTTCCTTGCTCAGGCGCTCCAGTGCGGGAATCGCAACCGTGAGCAGCTGAACTATGATCGAGGCGTTGATGTACGGTGTGATCGACATAGCGAACAGCGTACCGTTGCTGAGCGATCCACCCGTCATAACGTCGAGATAATTAAGTATCGTTCCTTCACCCATCATCTGTTTGATAGTTGAGGGCTCAAGGAATGGAACGAAGATTGCCGCGCCGAAGCGGAATATAACTATTATGAGCAATGTAAATAAAATCTTTTTGCGAAGTGCGGGGTCTGCCCACGCGTTTCTAAAGACTTGAAACATTACTCTACCTCAGCCTTTCCGCCGGCACTTTCGATCTTAGCCTTAGCTGATTCAGAGAACTTTGCAGCCTTAACTGTAAAGCTCTTAGTGATTTCACCGTTGCCAAGTACCTTAACGCCGTCAAGAACCTTAGTTACAAGACCTGCTTCGATAAGAGCAACTGTATCGATAACAGCACCGTTCTCAAAGCGAGCTTCGAGGTCGGCTACGTTTACAACAGTGTATTCTGTAGCAAAGATATTGTTAAAGCCTCTCTTAGGCATACGTCTTGCAAGTGATGTCTGACCACCTTCAAATCCGGGTCTTACACCGCCGCCTGAACGTGCCCACTGACCCTTGTGACCTTTACCGGCTGTCTTACCGTGACCGGAACCGTGTCCGCGTCCGATACGCTTAACTTCCTTTGTTGCACCTGCTGCAGGGTATAATTCGTGTAGCTTCAATTGTTACACCTCCTATTTGTTAATGTGCTTATTTAACCTCTATAAGGTGTAAGGAATTATTCCTCAGTAACCTCAACTAAATAAGAAATTTCTTTTATCTTGCCTCTTGTTGCTGCATTGTCGGGCTGAACTGTTTCGGCGCCGATCTTGCGAAGTCCGAGAGAGGCTGCTGTTGCGATGTGGCTGTCCTTACGTCCAACCAGTGATTTAACCAGCTTGATTTTTAAAGCCATTTCGGTTTCCGTCCTTTCTGCAAAGTAAAAGCTTAACCTAAGATCTCTTTTACAGACTTGCCTCTGAGCTCAGCTACCTGCTGTGCATCTCTGAGAGCTGTAAGACCTGCCATTGTAGCTCTTACTACGTTGCAGGGGTTGTTAGAACGAAGTGACTTAGTACGAATGTTCTTGATACCTGCCATTTCTACGACAGCACGAACGGGACCGCCTGCGATAACGCCGGTACCTTCGGGAGCGGGCTTCATAAGAACAGCGCCTGCGCCGAATTTTCCTACTATTTCATGAGGGATCGTTGTACCCTTTAATGAGATCTTAACGAGGTTCTTCTTAGCGTCCTCAAGGCCCTTACGGATAGCGTCGGGAACTTCGTTCGACTTACCCATACCGAAGCCTACGACACCGTTGCCGTCACCAACAACAACCAGTGCGGAAAACTTCATGATACGTCCGCCCTTAACAGTCTTGGATACACGGTTCAGAGCAACAACCTTTTCGGAAAGCTCATAATTGCTTGCATCTAAAAGTGCCAAATTCTTGTCCTCCTGTTTTTATTGCGGGTTTCAGTAAACCCTTGCCTTACTGATTAGAAGTTGAGTCCGCCTTCACGAGCGCCATCTGCGAGCGCGGCAACTCTGCCGTGGTATACATAACCTGAACGGTCGAATACTACATCGCTGATGCCTGCTGCCTTTGCCTTTTCTGCAAGAGCAAGACCAACCTTTTTAGCTGCCTCTGCGTTGCCGCCGAAGCCTTCAAAGCTCTTCTCCATTGTAGATGCACTGCAAAGGGTCTTGCCTGCTTCATCATCAATGATCTGAGCGTAAATGTGCTTAGCAGAACGGAAAACGCTGAGACGGGGGCAAGCTGCAGTACCGCTGATCTTAGCACGGATACGCTTGCGACGCTTGATTCTGCTCTTCTTGCTGTCTATTACTTTAACCATTATTTTTCACCCCTTGCGGTTTATTTCTTACCCTTACCTGCTTTACCTTCCTTGCGGCGGATCGTTTCGTCGGTATACTTGATACCCTTGCCCTTATAAGGCTCGGGAGGACGCTTGCCTCTTACTTCAGCAGCAAACTGACCAACCTTCTGCTTATCAATACCTGTGATAATGATCTTGTTAGGTGCGGGTGACTCTATCTTGATGTCTTCTGTATCGGATACGATTACCTGATGTGAGTAACCGAGGTTCATTATAAGATCCTTACCCTGCTTCTGTACACGGTAACCGACACCGTTTACGTCAAGCTCCTTCTTGAAGCCGTTTGTAACGCCTTCGATCATGTTGTGGATAAGTGTTCTTGTAAGACCGTGAAGTGCACGGTTTTCCTTTTCGTCGTCAGGACGTGTAACGGTAACAAAACCGCCGTCAACTGCGATCGACATAGAGGGCTTGAACTCCTTTGTGAGCGTACCCTTAGGTCCCTTTACTGTAACTGTAGAACCGTCTACTTTAACTTCGACGCCGGCAGGAACAGCTATAGGATGCTTACCTATTCTTGACATATCTGTTCCTCCTTAATTACCAAACGAAAGCGAGCACTTCGCCGCCAACGTTGTTCTTGCGTGCTTCTCTGTCTGTCATGATACCCTTTGAGGTAGACACGATTGCAATTCCTAAGCCCTTCATAACCTTGGGCATATCCTTGCTGTTTGAGTAAATTCTAAGTCCGGGCTTGCTTACACGGCGTAAACCTGTAATGACCTGCGACTTGTTCTCAGTATACTTTAAGGTGATTCTGATAACGCCCTGCTTGTCGTCATCTATCACTCTGAAACTCTTAATGTAACCCTCATCAACGAGTATCTGCGCGATCTGCTTCTTCATGTTAGAAGCGGGCACATCAACTGTAGGATGCTTTGCAGAGTTAGCATTACGAATTCTTGTCAGCATATCTGCGATAGTATCGGTGATCTGCATTACTTACTTCCTCCTTGAAAATTTGTTCTTAAATTACCAGCTGGATTTCTTTACGCCGGGGATCTGTCCTTTATAAGCAAGCTCTCTGAAGCAAATTCTGCAGATACCGAACTTACGCATATAAGCGTGAGGTCTGCCGCAGATCTTGCATCTGTTGTAAGAACGTGTAGAAAACTTTGCAGGACGCTGCTGTTTAGCAATCATTGACTTCTTTGCCATAGTTGATAGTTTCCTTTCTTTGTCTTACTTAGCGAACGGAGCGCCCATAAGTGAGAGCAACTCTCTTGCTTCTTCGTCAGTCTTAGCTGTTGTTACAAAGTTGATATCCATACCGCGAACCTTGTCGATCTTGTCGTATTCGATCTCGGGGAATATCAGCTGTTCCTTGATACCTGTAGAGTAGTTGCCTCTGCCGTCAAATGAGTTGGGGTTGATACCTCTGAAGTCACGAACACGGGGGAGAGCTACGTTGAAGAATCTGTCGAGGAACTCGTACATTCTTTCATCTCTCAGTGTAACCTTGACACCGATTACCATTCCTTCTCTGAGCTTGAAGTTAGCTACTGACTTCTTAGCACGGCAAACAACGGGCTTCTGACCTGTGATCTGCATAAGGTCGCTCATGATAGCGTCTACTACCTTAGCGTTTTCCTTTGCTTCGCCGCAGCCGACATTGATTATTATCTTGTCGAGCTTCGGAACCTGCATTGTGCTTTTGTAACCGAACTTCTTGAAAAGAGCAGGAGCAACTGTTTCTCTGTAATATGCTTTCATTCTTGTCATATCGTTTATTTCTCCTTTAGCGACAGCAGCCGGAAGTTACTTTATCCGACCTCTCTGCCGTAATTCGGGGCGTCTGATTAAAGCTCAGCGCCGCAGTGCTTGCAAACTCTTACCTTCTTGTCGCCCTCAACCTTGTGACCTACTCTTGTAGGCTTGTTGCACTTGGGGCATACAGGCATTACCTTGCACGCATAGATAGGAGCTTCTGCCTTTACAAGACTGCCCTGTTCGCCCTGTCTTCTGGGCTTAACGTGCTTTGTTACGAGGTTTCTGCCTTCAACGATAACCTTCTTTTCCTTGGGAGATACTTCAAGTACCTTGCCCTGCTTGCCCTTGTCTTTGCCGGACATGATCTGAACGTTATCGCCTGTCTTGATGTGTAATGTGTTCATTTACGACCTCCGGATTATAATACTTCGGGAGCAAGTGAAAGGATCTTCATATAGTCCTTGTCACGCAGCTCTCTGGCTACGGGCCCAAAAATACGTGTACCTCTGGGGTTCTTATCTTCCTTTATTATAACGGCTGCGTTTTCATCAAAACGGATGTATGTTCCGTCATCACGTCTGATGCCTGTTGCTGAACGAACGATAACTGCCTTGACAACATCGCCCTTCTTAACAGTTCCGCCGGGGCTTGCTTTCTTTACGGAAGCAACTACTACGTCACCGATGTTAGCGTACTTTCTGCGTGTACCGCCGAGTACTCTGATGCACATAAGCTCTTTAGCGCCCGTGTTATCCGCAACCTTCATGCGTGTCTGCATCTGAATCATGGATTTATTCTCCTTCCGATAAATTTAAAGTAATAAATTACTTAGCCTTTTCGATGATGTTTACTAAACGCCATCTCTTATCCTTGGAAAGGGGTCTGGTCTCCATAATCTCAACCTTGTCGCCGATTCCGCAGGAGTTGTTCTCGTCATGCGCCTTAAGCTTGATTGTACGCTTAATGATCTTCTTGTAGAGAGGGTGGCGGACATTGTCCTTGATTGCTACTACGATAGTCTTATCCATCTTATCGCTTACAACCATACCTACTCTGGTCTTTCTTAAATTTCTTTCGCTCAAAGTAAAGTCCTCCTCTCTCTTACTTGTTGTCAGCTGCCAGCTCACGCTCACGCTGAACTGTCTTGACAATTGCTATTTCCTTCTTAACAGCACCGATTCTCGTAGGATTGTCGAGCTTGTTAACGGCGAGCTGGAAACGGAGGTTGAATAATTCCTGCTTAAGCTCTACGAGCTTCTTGTCGAGCTCCATTTCAGATAACTCTCTGATTTCTTTAACCTTCATTACTGCTCACCTCCTGTTTCCTTAGTTACGAACTTGCACTTGATGGGAAGCTTGTGCATAGCAAGACGCATAGCCTCTCTTGCAGTTTCTTCGGGAACGCCTGCGATCTCGAACATTACACGGCCGGGCTTAACAACTGCTACCCAGTACTCAGGTGAACCCTTACCAGAACCCATTCGGGTCTCGGCAGGCTTCTCTGTGATGGGCTTGTCGGGGAATATCTTTATCCAAACCTGACCGCCACGCTTGATGTAACGTGTCATAGCAATACGGGCAGCCTCGATCTGAGCGCTTGTGATCCAAGCGGGCTCAAGTGCCTGTAAACCGTATTCGCCGTGGCTGACTACATTACCACGTGTTGCTTTACCGGTCATACGACCTCTCTGTACTCTTCTGTACTTTACTCTCTTCGGAAGCAGCATTAGTCGTTACCTCCCTCTTTTTTCTCAACTCTGGGTCTGCGTGATCTGTTGTCGTTGTTTCTGCGACGGGGCTTTTCTGTTGTTCTCTGTGCGGGGATCTCGCCCTTGAGAACTTCGCCCTTGTAGATCCAGACCTTAACACCGATAACGCCGTAAGTTGTGTTAGCTCTTGCAACGCCGTAATCAATGTCTGCTCTTAATGTCTGTAAGGGGATCGTGCCTTCGTGGTAATTCTCGCTTCTTGCGATTTCAGCACCGCCAAGACGGCCGCTTACCATTGTCTTGATACCCTTTGCACCTGACTTCATTGTTCTGCCGATGCAGCTCTTCATAGCTCTTCTGAAAGATACACGCTGCTCTAACTGCATTGCGATGTTCTCAGCTACGAGCTTAGCATTCATATCGGGGTTCTTAACCTCAACGATATTTAAGTTTACGTCCTTGCCGCCTGCGATCTTTGAGATCTCTGCACGGAGCTTTTCGATCTCTGCGCCCTTAGCGCCGATAAGCATACCGGGCTTTGCGGTAAGAATGTGGATCTTGATCTTGTTGTCTGATGAACGCTCGATCTCAACCTGAGCAATACCTGCTGCTCTTGAAAGCTGCTGGTCGGACTTTTCGCCGTTTGCTCTTGTGAGCATTCTCTTGTTCATGATATAGTCACGGATTTTGTAGTCTTCAACGAGTGTATCGCCAAAAGTTGCCTTGCCGGCAAACCAACGGGAATCCCAATCTTTGATAACTCCGACTCTGAGACCGTGCGGATTAACTTTCTGTCCCATTGTACTCCTCCTTATTCAGCTTCTTTTACAACCAGAACGATGTTGGAAGTTCTCTTGAGAATACGATGTGCTCTTCCGTGATCCTTAGGTCTGATTCTCTTTAAAGTAACGCCGGCGCCAACGTGGCAGCTTGAAACATAGCACTTGGAAAGATCCATTGAGTGGTTGTTTTCTGCATTTGCCATTGCTGACTTGAGGAGCTTCTGTAAAGGCTCGCTCGCTGACTTGGGTGTGTGCTTGAGGATCGCCATAGCCATATCGCAGGGCTTGTTTCTGATAAGATCAAGAACAACGCCAACCTTGCGGGGGGATATGCGAACCTGTCTGAGTTCTGCTCTTGCCTCCATTGATGTCTCCTCCTTACTTACTTGTTTTGCTTCCTGCATGACCCTTGTAGGTTCTTGTAGGAGCGAATTCGCCCAGCTTGTGACCTACCATATCTTCAGTCACATATACGGGAACGTGCTTTCTGCCGTCGTGTACAGCAAATGTATGTCCGACGAAATCAGGGAATATTGTGCTTGAACGGCTCCAGGTCTTGAGAACCTTCTTCTCGCCTGCTTCGTTCATAGCGAGCACTCTCTTCATGAGCGCTTCCTGCACGTAAGGTCCCTTCTTGATACTTCTGCTCATTGTATAATTTCCTTTCAAGTGGATTGCAAGTTAATATGCGGCGGATTTTTACTGCTATGCCGCAAACGCCGCACTTATTAACAACGACTTGTAGTAGTTATTACTTGCTGTTTCTTCTCTTAACGATGAACTTATCTGTGCTCTTGCCGATCTTTCTGGTCTTATAACCGAGAGCGGGCTTGCCCCAGGGAGTTACAGGGCCGGGACGACCAACGGGTGACTTACCTTCACCACCGCCGTGGGGGTGGTCATTCGGGTTCATTACAGAACCTCTTACTGTAGGTCTGACGCCCATGTGACGAACACGTCCTGCCTTACCGTAGTTAACGTTCTCGTGGTCGAGGTTAGATACAACACCGATAGTAGCCATGCACTTGTCGGATACGTTTCTTAACTCACCGCTGGGAAGTCTTAACAGAGCGTAGCCGTTTTCCTTAGCCATGAGCTGTGCCATGTTACCTGCGGAACGTACAAGCTGACCGCCCTTACCGGGATAAAGCTCTATATTGTGAATAACCGTACCTACGGGGATATCAGCAAGTGCAAGTGCGTTACCGGGCTTGATATCAGCGTCGGAACCGCTTCTTACCTTGTCGCCTACGTTCAGACCGTCGGGAGCGATGATGTATCTCTTCTCGCCGTCCTCGTACTGAACCAGTGCGATGAATGCTGAACGGTTGGGGTCGTACTCAAGAGTCATAACCTCAGCATCCATACCGAGCTTGTTTCTCTTAAAGTCGATTACACGATATTTTCTTCTCTGTGCGCCGCCCTTGTGTCTTACAGTGATTCTACCGTAGCTGTTACGGCCGGAGTTCTTCTTGAGTGACTCAAGCAGGCTTCTCTCGGGCTCAACCTTTGACAGAACGCTGTAGTCGGTAACAGTCATACCTCTGCGACCGGGGGTGACAGGTTTATAAGTCTTAATAGCCATTTATATCACTCCTTTATATCATTCCGTCAAAGAACTCGATCGTCTTTGAGCCTTCAGCGAGTGTTACGACTGCCTTTTTCCAAGCAGGTGTGTAACCTTCGTTTCTGCCCATTCTCTTCATTACGCCGCGGCAGTTTACTGTGTTTACCTTAGCAACCTTAACACCGGGGAAGAGAGCCTCGACAGCCTTAGCTATCTCAATCTTGTTGGAGTCCTTGGCAACCTTGAAAGTGTACTTGCCCTGAGTAAGCATTTCCATGCTCTTCTCTGTGATGATGGGCTTTAAAATGATGTCATAAGCAAGCTTTGCCATTATGCGTACACCTCCTCGATAGTAGCAACGGCATCCTTAACAACGATGAACTTGTTGTACTTTAAGATGTCGTATACGTTAAGAGTGTTGGCCTGAGTTGTCTTTACGCCGGGAATATTAGCGGCGCTCTTGATAACCTTTTCGTCAACGCTGTTGAGAACGATAAGTGCCTTGTCAGCGCTGAGAGCCTTTAACATATTAACGATTGTCTTTGTCTTGAATTCGTCAGCTGTGATAGCATCAACAACTATCATGCTGCCGTCCTGCACCTTAGCCGAAAGTGCAGACTTTAATGCAAGTCTCTTTACCTTTTTATTTAAAGAGTATGTGTAGCTTCTGGGCTTGGGGCCTAAAGCAACACCGCCGTGTGTCCACTGGGGAGCTCTGGTAGAACCCTGTCTTGCGTGACCTGTGCCCTTCTGACGCCAAGGCTTTTTACCGCCGCCGCTTACTTCTGTTCTTGTAAGCGTTGACTGTGTACCCTGACGCTGATTTGCCAGGTAATTTACCACTGCTGCGTGCATAACAACTGTGTTCGGCTCAATACCGAAAATGTTGTCATTAAGCTCAAGGTCGGACACAACAGCTCCTGTCATATCATATACTGATACTTTTGCCATGATGATCCTCCTCCTTACGCTTTCTTAACCGCATCGGTAATGCACACAACTCCGCCCTTAGGACCGGGAATAGCACCCTTGATTGCGATAAGATTGTTTTCTGCATCGATCTTAACGATAACGAGATTCTGAACTGTTACGTTCTCAGCACCCATGTGACCTGCCATGCCCTTGCCCTTGAATATTCTCGAGGGTGATGAGCAAGCGCCCATAGAACCTGCCTGTCTAACTACAGGACCTGTACCGTGAGTTTCCTTAAGTCTGTGCTGGTTGTGACGCTTGATAGCGCCCTGGAAGCCCTTACCCTTGCTAACGCCGCTTACGTCGATAACGTCGCCTGCTGCGAATACGTCAGCCTTGAGAACGTCGCCAACGTTTACGTTGCTGATGTCGTCTAATCTGAACTCCTTGAGAGTTCTCTTGAAGGGGAGGTCATTCTTCTTGAAGTGACCTGTCATGGGCTTGTTTACGTGCTTCGGTGATAAATCGCCGAAACCAAGCTGAACTGCTTCATAGCCGTCATTCTCAGCTGTCTTGAGCTGTGTTACAACACAAGGACCTGCTTCGATAACGGTAACAGGAACTACTTTTCCTGCTTCGTCGAAAATCTGAGTCATTCCGATTTTCTTTCCGATTAAACCCTTAGTCATGGTTTAAATCCTCCTGTTTAGGTTATTGGTCGGTTTTCCGACTTGACCACCGACACCGATATTGTTTCGGGTTTCCGGTGCCGAAGGTTATTGGTTGGCTTTACGCCAACATAACTCGCTATGGCTTACGCTTCCATAGTCATTTCCACACCTGCGGGAAGTTCGAGGCTCTGCAGAGCTTCAACTGTCTTGTTGGTGGGGCGGATAACGTCGATAAGACGCTTGTGAGTTCTCATTTCAAACTGCTCACGGCTGTCCTTGTACTTGTGTACGGCTCTCAGGATCGTTATTACTTCCTTGTTTGTGGGAAGCGGAATAGGACCTGCAACTCTTGAGCCTGTACGCTTAGCTGTTTCAACGATCTTTGCAGCAGCTGCATCAACTGTTGCGTGCTCGTAGCCTTTAAGCTTGATTCTCACTTTTTCCTTAACTGCCATTTTGTTTCTCCCTTTCGTAATATTTGCGGGGGAAAGATACGACTTGCGGTATTTATAAAACATACCGTGCCGGGTGTTTCGTAAGCTTCCATATAAAACAGGATCTTTTCCCTCGGGGGTATCAACCTTATTGCTAACCCTTCCCGTCTTGGCGGGAGAACGATCCTTATCTTCTATAAAGCCACGAAAACCGCTTTGCAAAGCCGTTTTCGCCCATTCACTGGACATACTCCGTCTGAATTACCGGTATAGCCGCAACCTCAGACATCACAGCATATCATTGCAGTACGCGTTCACGCGCAAGATTTATTATACAGCATTCCGATGCGGAATACAAGCCTTTTTTAAAAAAATCAAGATAGAATTTATAGTCAAAAGCCTGCCTGTTTTTTGTGCATATTGACTAATAGTGCTTGCCGGTATTATTTGCGGTTTTGCCGCTTGTATTCGTCCGCCGCCGCGATTTCATCTTTATGCATAAAAAGGGCATCGGTTTGCACCGATGCCCTGTCGCTATTAGCTTTATGCCTTTATTTTGCCGCAGTCTTTCCGCTGACACTTCCGTAATTACCGTAAAGTGCCGTCTTGCCGCTCATATAATAAGCCTTGACTCTGAACTTGTAGGTCGTATTCTTAGCAAGTCCTGCCTTTCTGAAAGTGGTCGTATTATTGTCAGTGAGCTTTGCGACACGCACCCACTTTTCACCCTGATACATTTCAATGATGTATCCTTGTGCCGAAGCATTCTTATTCCAGTTTACTCTCAGCGCGTCATTGGCAACGCCGCCTATTTTAACACCTGTCATTACCGACGGATTTGTTCTTGCTGTAACCGTTGAACTGTAATTACCATAAAGCGCTGTCGTACCATCCATCTTATACGCTCTTACCCTGAACTTATAAACCGTCGAAGGAGCAAGACCTGCTTTTCTGAATGTGGTCGTGCTGTTATCTGTTATCTTGGCAACACTCACCCAATTTTCGCCCTGATACATCTCAACGATATATCCATCGGCAGAAGTGTTTTTGTTCCAGTTCACTCTGAGTGCATCGGCAGCTCTTCCGCCGAGCACAGCACCTGTTATTACCGACGGATCTGTCGTTACGTTCAGCTCCGCGCTGTACGCGCTGTATTCCGTCACACTTCCGAACGCCTTATACGCTCTCAGTCTGAATTTATATGTTGTGCCGGCGTGTAAGCCGACAATGTCATAGCTTGTATTTGCGTTGCTTGTAAACGTCTTTATGGGCTTCCACTTTGTGCCGTCATATACATCGATCATGTATCCGTCTGCCGAAGTGTTCTTATCCCATTGAAGCTTGATTTCACTGCTTGTTTTCGCGGCACACTTCATTCCCGTTGTAGTGTACGGTTTTGTGTTGACGTTAAGGGTAACATAATCACTTGATAAGTTATCTCTGTACGCTTTTAACCTGAACGAATATGCAGTACCTGCAATGAGTCCGCTTACATTGTACGAAACCGTGGAGCTGTTATTTATCTTTGCAATCTGTGTCCACTTTCCGCCCTTGTACTGCTCTATCTCATAACCGCTTGCATTTGCGTTCTTATCCCACTTCAGCGAAACACTCGATGAAGTCGCAGATTCCGCCGCAAACCCTGTAGGAGTTGCAACATCATTGTCGATTTTGATTTCCGTATAACCGAGAATATAGTAGTATTTGTATTTTGAATTGTAACTGTAATCCTGTCTGACCTGAGTTCCGTTCAGATAGAATTTTGCTTTTTTGAGATTATACTCATAGCAGTCGGCATTGATGTATATATAGCACCAGTACGTCTTGCCCTTCTCAAATACAGTCGGTGTTTTCCATTCTTCATCGTCATACCAGTCAATACTTATAAGGCTCATATGCTCAGGAAGATTATGTGAGATGAAACTCTTTGCCGGAGTTCCTCCTGCCTTCGGAGGTGTTATCTGTACATATATATTCTGATCATATTCTTCAAACGGCACTCTCAGGCTGTTAATCACTACCGTTCCGTCATTGGAAACTGTGAACAGTTCCTTGTCTTCGGATGTCAGCCAGAATCCTTCTTTGTAAGTATCAAGCCTGCATCGGAATATATAACCGGGAGAAAGCGCATATCCCGACTTAGGCGTTACCTTGAATTCGACCACATAACAGTTATCTACTATAAGCTCGTCATCGTCGTAAACCTCTTCGTTATATTCCCATGTGTTTAAAAGCGGCGTGACAAGAGTTACCGAATATTTATCAGGTTCCGATGAAGTAAGTTGCAGATCGTTTACCTTTCTGTAAGGCAGGAAGTTGCTGATCTCTACCCCGACCGTCCTGATTCCTTCATCGCAAACAAGAACGCTCTTAAATGCAATCTCATTAAGACCGATGTAAATATGGTCTGCCGCTTGCCATTCATTTGCGGGATCCTCAAACCTGCGCATCTTTACCGTGCCGGTTGTATACGCTGCAACGTATCCGCTGTTCAGCTTTACTTTTATAAATATGTTGTATTTGAAGCCTTTGCTCAGCTGACGATCGTTTACTATATTGTTTCCGTAAACATCACGGATATTGTTTATCGTCAGACTGTATTTTTCGGGTTCACCCGACGCAACGCTGACATCGCTTAACGTCGAACCTCCGTGAAAGCCCGACACGACCGCCTTGATTTCCGTTACAGCTTCAAAGTCATAATCAATTATTATTATCTCATTGATTCTCAGCACATTGCCGTAATTTATAACAGCCTTATACAGCATTGTGCATTTTTCCGTAACCTCCGGCGGCGTATACGACAGATCGTTTATAGCTTCTGGAATTCCTGTGAACGAGCCGAAATTCTTGGATACATACCAATCTACCGTTTTTATCGGATCGCCCGTACCGTACGGATTGGGAGCCTGAGTGAGCAGGTCAATCTTACCTACGCTGTTGCTGTTGACGGTAAAACGTGTGCGCTTGTTATTGCTCAGCACATAATTATTTCTGTCGGTCTTCAGCCTGCAGATTTCGTCTGCGCCTCTTGCGGCCATAGCCTTCTTTTCGTCAATGCCGGCCTGCGGTGCGGTAAGCAGAGTCGTGTACTCTACCTTTTCTGCAGAATTTGTGATTGTACCTGCTTTAGAAGTAAGCACCGCCTTCTCGGTAGGATAATATACCTCTATATCATTTGGGCTAAGCGGCATTGTTCCGCCCAGGAGCGTTATGTTGTAATACTTATTCTGTAACGCCTCGTCACTTGTAACACGGACAAAATACGGATCGGAAATTATCGTTCCCGTTTTATCGGTCACTCTGCCCTTGCTCTTGTTTGTGATGGTTCCGCCCGTCATAACCAGCGATGCGTAATAATCACAACCGTCTATCGAGGAGAGCGCTATACTGGAGGTAGTTACTATAGTACCTCCGTTTATCAGAGCGGTAGAATTAAGCGTTCTTTGTTTGCCGGCAAAACCGTTATCCAGCTTTATCGGAGTACCGATCTGTGCATCAAAATAACCGTCGTTGATTACAAGATCCGATGCACTCAGCTTGATCATTTCACAATACATCGCATTGGTACCCGTGTAGCAGAATGTACCTCCGTTTATAACGATCGTACTTCTGTTCTCAGCCAAAAACAGATTCTGGGCTACATCCTTGGCATAGAAATACATTTTACCCGTTCCCACCGAATCCTCGATGGTCAGCTTACTGTATTGGACGCTTAACAGATGATCCTGCGAGTCAATACTGTTACCTGTCTTTTTAAGCGTATATCCGGCAAGGTCCAGCGTCTTGTCACTTTCTATAGGCGGACACAATCTCGTCAGATAGTTAGGTTTATATTCCTCAGGGTCGCAGTCAATATCTGCGCCAAGCCTTATCTTAGACTCCTCACTGCCGTTGTACGCCAATCTCAGCTGCCGGTAACTACGGACGATAAGGTATCCGTCACTTGAATACTCTGTGCTTTCGCCATCGGTGCCTGCGGCACTGATAGGTATGATTGTCAGCGGCAGTGCGGTTATCATAATAGCAAGTGCCGCAAACAAAGCTGTAATGCGTTTAAATTTTATTTTCATAATCCTTTACCTCCTCATTATAATTTTCAAAGTTCATATAAGCCCACTGCTCTTTATTATATTTTACACCGCTTTCAGAAGAATGACATTACCCAGATGGGTAAATCGTGCAATTTATCTTGATCCCGCATTACATTTTACATTGCCGGCAATGCCCGGGTTCGGTAATTATACAGCTTTTCCGCAACAAAACTCCGGTCGCAGCTTCCTCTTACGGTACAAAAATCGGCAGACACCTTTTCAGCGCCTGCCGTATCAATTATTCTTTTATCCAACACAGTAACGCTGCATTTAAGCTCTGTCGCCGCGCTCTAGCGCATTCGGCGGCAAAGCCGCGATGCACATCATCCTCGAAAACACCGTTCCCCATATGGTGCATTGCCGAAAGGCAGTCACAGTTTTTGCCATGACCGCCCTATCATTTTCTTTATTGCTCTGTGTGACCCCGCCGTTACGCTATCTGTTGCCTATCGGCAATATATCCAAAGGCGGAATTTGCCGTGCCCCACGGGCACCGCCGCATTAGCCGTTGCCGACTTCTACAACATAGATATCAACATACTGGAGTCCCCATGCACAAGCATCATCATAGTGCTCTTCGGTGCTGCCCATATATACGTCAACAGGGATCGTTCCTGCCATCATGCCCTCGCCTGTATCTGCCGCTATAGCATAGCCGTAGCAGATGTTGTCGTACTGACCGACAATGTACAGCTTTGAGCCATAAGGGATCACATCGGGATTTACCGCAACTGTGCCTATCTCGGCAAGTCTGCCGCTGGCTGTGTATGCTCCCGCGGGAGCTGTGTAGGCTGTAGCTTTGCCTGATACTACATACTCATAGTCAACAGGTCTGCCGTTCTTAAGTACGATAGATGTATCATCAATTTTGCAATAAGGAGTTACGATCGCCGCACCCTCGGCTATAACCTCGTCAACCTTCTTTGTAACTACCTTTGTTGTCTTCTTGACATCGGTCTTTACGCCGTCGATGTAAGTAGTCGTTGTAGTTGTTCTTATCTTGCCGTTTACACCCTTTGTGCGAACCTCGCTCTGACCTATAGCCAGAATGTTGGTCGTAACCGTTGAGGTCTGATAAGGGATCGTCTTATCCTGCGTTTCGGTCTTGATCTCGACTCTTGAAACCTTTATCTCGGTAGGCTCGGTGATCTTGGTTTCAAGCTCCTCGCTTACCATATCGTTCTTGCCGAGCGTTACTCCGGCTCTTTTCAAAAGCTCGGAAACCGTGTTATCAAGACACTTTACGGTAGTTGTCTTACCATCGGCAGTTACCTTGACATCATACGCTCTTGTGATCGCTATCTTCTGACCGTCTTCAAGAACCGTGTCCTTGGAAGGTGATACCTTGTCGTACTTGCCGAGCTCAACGCCTGCCTGTTCAAGAAGCTGTGCTACCGTGGCATCAACGCTGTGCACTGTAGCTGTCTTCTTTCCGTCCTCGAGTACGTCGGCATCAAACGCTCTCTCAATAGTGAGAGTAGCAGTTGCCACGTTTTCCTCGAAGCCGGTAAACTCAATCCTGTCATAAGCGCCCAGAGTGATATGGTTCTCTCTGAGTATCTCGTAAGGATCGTCACTTACCGTATAAACAATACGCTTTTCGTTCTCGTCTATTATCTGTACATCATTTCTGAAATAGAGCAGACCTGTCATCAGGAATGCTCCGAAGATACTGCCGAATATCAGCAGTATTTTAAGCGCTGCGTTCTTTGATATGCGTATTGTCAGTCCGGTGTTTCTGAATCTGGGAAACATATATCCGCCTTTCGTCCTCATATCTGTAGGTTTAAGCAGTACCCATACGGGCATCACGGCATTAAATTTACGGCTATATCCGTCTGTCACCACTGACCGTGTACGATAAGCCCCATATGGGGAAAACCGCTGCTACGTTTATTATTGGGCTTTTTTCAAGCTCTAGACAATTATAATTTCCGTTTTGCAAAATGTCAAATAGTTTCGGTCAGTCATTTTTGGTGAAAATGCACAACAAATTTTTGTTACCGTTTTGTAACCTTTTTGTTACCGTTTTGTAATCAGTAAATTATTGGATTATGTTGACTGATTTTGTAATTTAATTTGTTAATCTGCCCAAATTTGAAGTTTGGATTTTCATTGTGTTTTTGCACAAATATAATCGACTTTTTCGTGTAGTTTTACAGCGATTATAATATGAAATGGTAATTTAGTTTCACGGCAGAAACTGACAAAACGGCTTTGTATACAGCAAAAATGCCGTTTATTGCGTGTCTGTAGGGTGACTGTGCTGTGAATGTAATCGTATACTTGCAAGACGATTTAGGGTCGATTTTATGTCGGGAGCGTGTCCTTTATATATTATAATAGTATAGTCGGTTTTTGTGGTTCAAACGGTGGTTGATTTTGCGGCGTTTTTGGTATGAACAATGGTACATAAAAAATACAGCCTTTAGTTCAAGGCTGTATCGGGGTCATACTATATATAATATAAAGGGTAGATCTGCGTATGGAGGTTTTATCCGTTGAAGCGGTTATATTTGCAATGCAAATGTTTTGCCTGATATTATATTAGTTGTTTTTCCAGCTGACAATTTCTGCTGAGAGTTGTTTGTCAAGGTCGACACGCATAGCTTTACATTCGGCGGGGAATTTTTTAGCCGCGGAGAAGCTCATCTTTACAAGCAGATCCGCACCGACAGGCAGAGCTTTTTTCAGCACGCTTTCGGGAAACACAAAATGTGTGCCGTGCTCATAGAGGTAAATCGAATATTTGCAGGAATGGGGGCGGGACTTCAGGCGCTCGTCCATTCGGCGTATGTACTTTGCGGTATCCCAGAGGGAGTCGTCTTCCGCTCCTACAAGAACAAGCTTACCGGTGATGTTCTCTACCGGGATAAAATGCTCTTCCTTAAGCAGTCCGGCGGCTTCGGAATCGTCAAAAATGTCTTTTGAATATGTCGAGTCACCGTGCTCCTTAGACGCTTTGGCTATTGTCTGCCAGTACTCGGGGTGCTTATAGACAAAGGGCATATAGGGTACGGGCTTACCGCCTACAGACACGATGGATTCGTTCTCGATAGGCCACTCCTTACAGCCGTCAAGGTCGCCCTGGGCAAATCCCTGCCATACAAAGTCGCTCGGTGTAAGGGCTAGAGTAAGTGTGATGTCGTGATAGTGAGAGGCGGCGATAAGCGCAACGGTGGCGGTTGTAGACGCGCCGACTATGCCTATCTTCTTGTTGCCGTGGGCTTTGAGCCATTTTACAGCCGCTTCTATACGCTCAAGGGGATAGTTATGGTGGCTGTAGTTCTTTTTACCGGGGGACATTGACATAACGTTAATTCCATAGGCGTGAAGCCACTTGGCACAGGTTCTGCCCATATAGTCCTCGGGGTCGTCACCGAGCATTGCTATCATAGCGGTATCGGACGGGGTTTTACACTCCCGGTATGCGCCGTAAAAGCCATCGGTTTCGGGTTCAAAATGCAGATGTTTCATAGTTTACTCCGTTTCTCTTTGGTTAGCTTTGCCTAACGCAAGTATAGCACCAAACAGGCAGAATGTCAAGAAAGAACGGAATGCAGGCACAATTTTACATTGTCGGATCTTACACGGCATTAAGCCCGGCGGCAAATCGCTTGACAAACAATAAGCACAATGATATACTTTAAGTACAGTTAAGCATTAAGTTGCAGTTTATTATCCGTGGGCGATATTTTGATATCAATGGCGGTTACATATTGATATCAGGCACGGCTCGCGGAGGGTTGTGCCTTTTTGCGTTTTAGATTTAAGTATAAGGAGAGGTCTTATGAAAGTGAAAAAGCTGACTGCCGGGTTACTTGCGGTTGCGATCACGGTAAGCTTGATAGCGCCGGAAGCATTTGCGGAAATTAGCGGTGCTAATTCTGTCGGAAAGGTTACTGTTAGCGGGCTAACAGTCGATACACCGATAAAGTCCGCGTCCGGTGATACAGGTGAAACAAAAGAACCAAGCGAACCGAGCGAACCAAGCGAGGACGAAAGCGTCTATACATACGGTGTGCTTGAAGATGGGACTATAGAAATTTTAGGTTATAACGGTAGTGGCGGAAATGTTGTTATCCCGGCGGAAATTGACGGGAAGAGTGTGACGAGTATAGGCAGTTATGCTTTTTCAGATCACACTGAGCTTACAAGTATAACGATACCGAATAACGTAAAGAGCATAGACGATGGCGCTTTTTTTCGGTGCTATCACCTTAAAAGTATAATAATACCGGACAGCGTGACGAGTATAGGCAATTTTGCATTCTGCGGTTGCTCAGACTTAGAAAGTATAGAGATAACGGATGGTGTGACAAGTATAGGCAACGGTACTTTTATGTGGTGCAGCAGCCTTGAAAGTATAATGATACCGGACAGTGTAACAAGCATAGCTACAGATGCTTTCAACAGTTGCAAAAGTGTTTCGGGTATAACGATACCGAAAAATGTGACAGAGATAGGCTTAAGGGCTTTTGCAGATTGCGCAAGTCTTACAGAAATAAAGGTTTCAGATGAAAATTCAAATTATGCTTCTGTGGACGGAGTTCTGTACAATAAAGATAAAACTTCTGTTGTGTGTTATCCCGCAGGAATAAAGGATAGCAATTATAAGATCATTGACGGTGTGACGACTATAGAACGCGAATCTTTTTATGATTGTACCGAACTGACAAGTGTTACTGTGCCCGACAGCGTGACTTGTATATCTGGCGAAGCATTCAAGAGCTGTACTAATCTCACAAGCATAACATTACCTGACAGCGCAATGTATATAGACAACTGGGCATTCTATAACTGTACATCACTCAAAGAAGTTACAATTCCTGCAAGTGTGACAGCCATCGGCGATGAAGCTTTCGGATATTGCTATGATGGAGATAGCTCGGAAACAAAGAAGGTCGATGGCTTCAAGATAAATTATGCCAAGAATACATATGGACACTTATACGCGGTTAAAAACGGTTTTTCCGATGAAATATACCTAGTTACCAATGAGCTTGATGATGGTACGTTGACAATAGCCAAATACGCAGGAAACAGTGCGACTTATGAAATCCCCGCTGAAATTGACGGCAAGAAGGTTACAGATATTTGCAACGGCGCATTCAGCGACTGCACCGAGCTGACAAATGTAACGATACCAGATGGCGTAAAGCATATAGGATACGATGCATTTTATAACTGTACATCGCTTGAAACGGTTACAATTCCTGCAAGTGTGACATATATTTACGATAAAGCATTTTTAAATTGTACATCGCTTGCGGCAGTTTCCTTGCCGGCAAGTGTGATATCTGTTGGTGACAAAGCTTTTGGCTATTACCAGGATGATAACTATGAAATAAAGGCAGTTGACGGATTTAAGATAAACTATATCAAGAATACATGGGGTCATTGGTATGCAACCAGAAACGGTTTTTCCGATGAAACTTGTCTCGTTACCTCCGAGCTTTATAACGGTACATTGCAAATAGATGGATATGCCGGAAACAGTGCGACATATGTAATTCCTGATGAAATTGACGGCAAGACAGTTACGCAAATCGTTAACAATGCATTCAATGACTGCACATCACTCAAAGAGGTTACAATTCCTGCAAGCGTGACAGATATCGGTTATGGAGCTTTCGGATATTACTATGATCGCGAGTGCATGGAAACAAAGAAGGTTGACGGCTTCAAGATAAACTACGCCAAGAATACACAGGGGCATCTGTACGCTGTTCAGAACGGATTTACCGATGAAGCTTGTCTTATTACTACAGAGCTTGATGACGGAACAATAGAAATAAGCAAATATTACGGAACTAACGAAACATACATCATTCCGCCCGAAATCAACGGCAAGAAAGTAACGGAGATAGGCGATCAGGCATTTGAGTATAATACTGCACTTACCAACGTAACCATACCGGACACTGTGACAAGAATAGGACGGCTGACATTCTGTGGCTGTAAAGCATTGACGAGTATAAAGATCCCGGATAGTGTTATCGAAATTGAGGATTTTGCATTCGAGGAGTGTGATTCTCTTAAGAATGTTTCGATCCCGGCAAGCGTTACCAGCATCGGTATGTGCGCTTTTGGCTATACATATGACGAGGGCATTAACCGTAAAAAGGTTGATGGTTTCACACTGGAATATGTAAAAAATACGGCAGGACATTTGTATGCGGCACTTAACGACTTTACCGATGAAAGCTATTTTGTCACAGAAGAGCTTGAAGACGGAACATTGTCAATAAGCAGATACTACGCAAAAGATGAAACATATACAATTCCACCGGAAATCAACGGTAAGAAAGTAACGCAGATAAAACAATATGCTTTTGCACGCAACAAGTATCTGAAAAGCATTGTAATATCCGAAAATGTAAAAGAAATAGGACAGCATGCTTTTAGCGGTTGTACTGCGCTTACCGATGTGAGTATACCGGATAGCGTTACAAAAATCGATGCACGAGCTTTTGTTAATTGTACATCTATTCTGAATGTTTGTGTACCTGCAAATGTTACTTCTATAGGAGAGCAAGCTTTCGGATATGAGTACGATGATTTAGGGTATGAAGGAAAAATCAAAGGCTTTAATATAAAATGCTATAAAGGCACAGCGGGCGAACAGTATGCAAAAGATAATGGCTTTGATTATGAAATTCTTGACAGTGAAACGCAGTGTACTCACAGCAACACTGAGATACGTAATGCAGTAAGTGCGGATTGCACGACAGAAGGTTACACAGGCGATACATATTGTGCTGATTGTGACGAGCTGATTTCAAGCGGCGAGGTTATACCTGCGACAGGACATACAGAAGTGATCGACAAGGCGGTAGCTGCAACCTGTACCGAAACCGGTCTTACAGAGGGCAAGCATT
>OMNP01000297.1_pt1 | contig 21440 bp, 38 predicted proteins | sample 1673811 | NCBI WGS metagenome assembly OMNP01 (sample SAMEA103958127, study PRJEB25191) | human gut metagenome | biome: human-associated habitat [ENVO:00009003]; feature: intestine environment [ENVO:2100002]; material: feces | place: Germany | collected 2013/2015
TATCTGCGCTATCCGGCAGCGCGCTGGAACTGAGCGCTGCTGCCGCGCGAATCCTGAACATATTTTATGCCGCGTTCTGCCAGCGGAGAATAGGCGAGGAATTCAAGGAAACCATGCGCTACTGCGTGAACCGAGAGGACAGCCCGGTATGGAGGAAGGAGTTAGCAGAATGAGAACCAATCTTGCAGAGCGGCTCGGGTATGAGCCGGAGGAAACGACTGAGGAGCGCCGGGAGCGGCTGCGGGAAGAAGCGGAGGCCCGCAAGGCGGCGCGGCGGATCGTCAAGGGCCTGTGCCTTTGGGTGAGCGGCGCAGCAATGATCTTGGCCGCAATGGCCGGGACGGCGGAAATGACGTATGAATGCGTCGTGACTGGCTTCGTCGCGCTCGTAGCGCTGCTGTACGGGCTGGCATAAAGAAATGACCCCTGCCGCGCGGCAACGCGACAGAGGCCGAAAGGAAAACGATTGTCGCCCTCATTATAGGGCAGAAAGGAACCTATGTCAAGTTTAACGGATTCCCGCGTCCGGCATGGTGCGAAAGCCTGTGTAGACGCGGTACATCGGGCCGACTACCCGAAGTTCAACAAATGCCTGCTTTCTCAGTGCGAAGCGCCGGAGAAATACGGCGTGCAGCTTGTTCCGGAGGCAGCTGCGGCGATCAAGGCGCTGGACGCGCCCAAGAACCGCGCAGATCGCCGGAAGAAGACGAACCGGTATTATTTCCGGCTGACGGACGGCGGCGCAGAAGTTCTGCAGCAGCTCTGCGAGGCTATGCACTGTGCAAGCGTGCAGAGCCTGTGCGAAAAGCTCTTGGAAAAGGAGGCGAAACGCCGTGGGATACGATGGTGAGAACCTCTATCTCGGCATTGACGAACCGGAACCGAAGATTGTCGGCCAGTGCGCATACTGCCGGGAAGACATCTATGAAGGAACTGAGTGCTTCTGCTGCAACGGAGTGCTGGTACATACGGAGTGCTTCGGGGACTATGTGCAGGATGAGTACAGCGAATCGGAACTGGCCGGGGCACTGGGATTTGAGCAGAAAACGGCATAAGGAGGAAACATGAAAGTTTACAAAGGGACAGACAGGCAAATGAAATGCCGTGGAATGCAATACGCGCTGGGCGAAACCGCTGTTTTTGACGGTGAACCGCACCTATGCAAAGCAGGTTTGCACGCGTGCGAGCAGCCTATCGATGTGCTGAACCACTACGCACCGAATGCAAGCCGGTACTTTGAGGCAGATGCCGAAGAAGTAACTGACGAGCGTGAATCGGATGATAGTAAAATCGTCGCGAAAAAAATGACGTTGAAAGCTGAGATTGGCGTTCCCGGCCTCGTGAAAGCGCAGATCGAATATGTCAAGAACCAAATCGGATTTGAGGACGCGATCAAGCGCGCAAACGCCGAAAAAGAGAATCATGCCACAGGCAATCAGGGCGCAGCATCGGCCACAGGCTATCGGGGCGCAGCCTCGGCCACAGGCGATCGGGGCGCGGCCTCCGCCACGGGCTATCAGGGCGCGGCCTCCGCCACAGGCAATCGGGGCGCAGCATCGGCCACAGGCGATCAGGGCGCAGCATCGGCCACAGGCAATCGGGGCGCGGCCTCCGCCACGGGCGATCAGGGCGCGGCCTCCGCCACAGGCTATCGGGGCGCAGCATCGGCCACAGGCGATCAGGGCGCGGCCTCCGCCACGGGCGATCAGGGCGCAGCCTCCGCCACAGGCAATCAGGGCGCGGCCTCCGCCACAGGCTATCAGGGCGCAGCATCGGCCACGGGCAAAGCCGGTGTTGCTCTTGCAGCTGGATATGAGTGTAAAGCAATGGGTGCTCTTGGCTGCGCGATCTGCTGTGTCGAGCGCGGCGAATGGGACGGGGAGGCACATCCGATTATTGCTGTCAAGGCGGCAATTGTCGACGGCGAGAAGATCAAGGCCGATACCTGGTATCGGCTGAAGAACGGTGAATTTGAGGAGGTAAGGTAAATGGCAATCAAGAAACCCGCTGAACTGGATTTCAGCAACAAGAAATTCATGTGCATCATTTCCGGGCAGCCCGGATTGGGCAAGACGACACTGGCCCTTTCGGCCCCGAAGCCGTTTCTGTTCGACACGGACAATGGCATTGCCCGCGTCAGGCCGGAGCAGCGCGGCGTGACGTCTGTGGTGGAATCCTACGAAGAAATGCTTGGCGATATGGACTCCGACGAATACAAGGCGGCTGAGTCCGTCGTGATCGATACCGGCGGTATGCTGGTACAGCTGATGAAGGACTGGGCAAAGAAGCAGGACAGCAAGGCCACGAAGGATGGGCGCGCCATGTACGGCGTGATCAAATCCGAGTTCGACCGGCTGTGTTACCAGATCCGCGCAAATGACAGGAAGCATTTGATCGTGGTGTTCCACACGACGGAACAGCAGAAGGGCGACACCATCCAGACGCGCCTTTCCTGCGAGGGCGGCGCAAAAGATATCGTCTGGACGCCTGCGGACTTCGGCGGCTATATGTTCATGATGGGCAACAAGCGCATGATCGGCTTTACACCGACAGACGAATACTTTGCAAAAGGCTGCTTCGGTGTGCGCGGCGTGATGCAGCTGCCGGAACTCAAGCCCGGCCAGAAGTCCACGTTCCTAACAGATCTGTTCCGTAAGGCGCAGGAGGATATCAATGCGCAGGCCGCAATCTACAACGGTGAGAAAGCAGCCTACGACGCAGCAATGAAATCCGGGCGCGCCTTTATCGCCCTTGTCGGCGACCCCGAAACAGCGCTCAAAGCACGAGAAGGGCTTGCAAAGATCGAGCACGCGCTGACGAGCGCGGCAGAACTCGGCGCAGAATTCAAGCGCAAATGCAAAGAGCTTGGGCTGAAATACGATAAGGAGGCTGGGGCCTATGTATTGGTTGACACAAAGCCTGCTGAGCAGCTGGAAGCACTTTCTTGATGCGGATGATGCGTATGCGGACGCGGCGCTGTCCTCCTTCCTCTCCACGCTTCGGCGTGAAGAGAAGGAAACAACGCAGGCGATGCAGGCTGGCATTGACTTCGAGGCGGCGATCAACAGCACGGTTGCTGGCGTACCAATTGAGCCTGTCAGCGAGAAATACGACCGGGCTGTAGCAAAGTTTTCCCGTATCTGTACAGGAGGTCAACCGCAAGTGCCGGTTGCCGGACGGCTTCGTGTGGCGGGCTTGGATTTCCAGTTATACGGCGTCTGCGACTACGTAAAGGCCGGAATCATCTACGATATCAAGCGTGTACAGCGGTACGAATACGGCAAGTACCTGCACAGCCCGCAGCACCCGATGTATCTGCATCTGCTACCCGGCGCGTCGAAATTTACATATCTGATCTTCGACGGAACAAGCACCTACGCGGAAACATACCGACGCGGCGATTTCGAGCCTATCGAAGATACGATCTCCCACTTTATCAACTGGCTTTTGGCAAATGGATATATCAACGATTATTTTACACATTGGGAAATGAACACTGAAAGGATGGACAAAGTAGATGGGATTTAAGGCAGTAAAGAATGATGGCGGCCTGATGAAGGCTGGCGACTATGAGTGCTATTTGAAATCGTGCGGCTACAGCGTAACGAAGAACGGAAATGAGTGCATCAAGTTCGATTTCGTTGTCCGTGAGGACGTCGAGCAGGAATACCAGAAGAAGCACATCTTCAAGAACTTCTGGCCCGACCGCGACACCGGCGAGTACGACGCTGACAAGATCGGCAAGTATGCAAACGCGCTTGGCATTGAGCCGGGCACAGATTTTGAACTTGACGATCTGATAGGCCGCAACTGCATTTTGCACATGGAGCCGTTTGAGGGCAATGACGGTGTGACGCGCGACTGTATCCGGTATCTCAAGCCCAGCAAGGCAGAATCCTTTGTAACGGCTGCACCGGCCAGCGCAGAGGAGTTCAAACAGCTTGACGAAAGCGACGACGACCTGCCGTTCTGAGGGCTGACGGATGGGAGATAAAAAGGAATACGTCAAGCTGTGGCTGAGTTACAGGAGCTATTTCGAGGCGTACAGTGCTGCTGAGGTGGGGCGCTTGGTGCTGGCCGCGATGGATTATCGCGAGTCGGGAGCAGAGCCAGAGTTCAGCGGGAGTGAGCGTTTCATTTGGCCTGCGATTCGACGGGACATTGACGAATCCGTAGCGGCTCAAAAAGCCATCTCCGCGTCCAGAAGCGAGGCAGGAAAGCAGGGCGGTCGGCCTGAATCCGAAAAAGCAAATGCTTTTGACGAAAGCAACGAAAAGCAAAAAAAGCAAATGCTTTCCGAGGAAAGCAAAAAAAGCTATGGACAAAGGAAAAGGACAAAGGAAAAGGACATGGACATGGACAAGGACAGTATTCTTTCCCCCCTTCCCCCCACGCTGCGCGAAGCAGTTGAAAAATGGGTTGCGTACAAGGGCGAACGACGGGAGGAGTATAAGCCTGTCGGCCTGCAAAGCCTTGTTACGCAGATCACGAAAGCCGCGGAGGAATACGGTGAGGAAGCCATGATCGACGTGATTAGCCGCTCTATGGCCGCAAATTACAAGGGGATCGTGTTTGACTGGCTGAAAGAGGCCAGCGCACGCCCTGCGGCGCTTGGCCGCGCCGCAAAGCCCGGCTACGGCGTGCAGGGGCACCACGACGAACTGAATCCACTGGAACGTGCAGCCGTGGACAGGGTGATGGGGCCGGTGTCAAAGGGCGCTGCCCGATTGCAGCAAGGCGTGCAGCGCCACGGGGACGAACTTGATGCGTTCCAGCTGGAGGCGGTCGAGCGAATGCTTGCGGAAAACAAGGAGGACAAGACATGAGATTTGTTTGCGATTGCTGCAACGATCTGACGAACATCGAGGCCGACCGGATGGAAATCCAGGGCGAGAAGCTGATGGTGTACAGCCGCGGGCGGCTGGTCTACGTGGCGGATCTGGGGCAGATCATGCTGGCGAAGCTGACGCCGGGGAGGGAGGAGGCAAAATGAAAGAGAATGTGCTGGAGCGAAATGCAAGGCTGGATACCGAACGGAAGATTGCGGATTTTCGAGTAAAACAGCAGATGGATTATGCGTTCAAGGTGAAATACGCCAAAATCCGCGCATGGGAATTCTACGATCACCCAGACGTTGCAGGTAGCTGCTACGTAGCTGTCGGCGGGCTGGATTCCATCACGCTGCTCCTGTTCCTTCGCAGCATCGGTATTGATGTGCCTGCCATCTCGGTATCGTCGCTTGAGGATAAAAGCATTCAGCTGATTCACAAGCAACTCGGCGTGAAGCCGCTGAAACCGCTGAAAAGCAAAGTGGAAGTGCTGCGGGAGTACGGATGGCCGGTGATCTCCAAGGAAGTTGCGGGGAAAATCTCGCTTTTGCAAAATCCAAGCGAGAAAAACGCAACGGTACGCCATGCGATCATCACTGGGGAAACAGGGGCTTACGGCGGGTTCCGCACGGGGACGCGGATGAAGCTGGCGCAAAAATGGCTGGAGATCTTCGGCGGATACGAAAATGAGAATGAAGGCGTTAGCTACAAAACGCCGGATTTTCTCGTATCGGATAAGTGCTGCTATTACCTGAAAGAAAAGCCTTGCAGCGATTATGCCAAAGAAACCGGAAGCTTCCCGTATATGGGCCTGATGGCGTCCGAAGGAGGGCGCAGGCAGAAAGCGTTGATGATGAACGGGTGCAACTACATATCGCCGGGAACGAAACGCAGCTGCCCATTCGCAATTTTTTCGCGGCAGGATCTTTTGCAGCTTGCGCTGGATTTGCAGGTTCCGGTGCCGGAAATCTACGGAGAGATCGTGCGCGACGCAGACGGAACACTCAGGACGACAAAAGCACAGAGAACCGGGTGCTCCATGTGCGGGTTCGGCGTGCACATGGAAAAACGCCCACACCGGTTCGACCGGCTGTGGGAGCGGAATCCAAAGGAGTGGGAAATGTGGATGAATCACGTAATGCAGGATGATCGCGGGAACTGGTACGGCTGGGGCCGTGTGCTGGACTACATCGGCGTCGAGTGGCGGGATCCGGAAGCCGCGCTGTTAAATCCGGATGAACTGCCGGGACAAATGGTTCTTGAAGGAATGGAGGAGGACACGCTATGACAGAAAAGGAAATCGTGCAGGCGCTGCGGTACTGCAAATTTGGAGTCTCGTGCGAAAACTGCCCCGCAGTAGGGAACGAAGACTGTTTTGACGAGGTAAATACGGCCGCAGCCGACCTCATCGAGCGTCTGACCGCCGAGAACGCGGCGCTGCGGGAGAAGAAGCGGTGGATTTCCGTGACAGAAAAAACGCCAGAGTATGATATGCCGCAGCTTGCGCTAAATGCTGACGGGGATGCACTCATTGCAAATTACGCATACGGCGAATGGTTTGATACATGGGGGCAAGACGTGGAGGTCACCCACTGGATGCCGCTGCCGGAAGCGACGGAGGAAGGAGACAAGGCATGAGTAAAGCTGTTTTGATCAGCATCCGCCCGATGTGGTCCCAGAAGATCATGAGCGGGCAGAAGACCGTTGAGGTGCGCAAGACGCGCCCGAAGATGAACCCACCGTTTAAGTGCTACATCTACAAATGCGGAAACGGCAAAGTCATCGGGGAATTTCTGTGCGATGAGATCATCAACATTAACGGCGCGGGAAGGATCCCGTCGGATGCTGCGCGGCCAACCTGCCTAGAGCCTGCGGAGCTGCACCAGTATCTCGGAGCTGCCACAGGCTTCGGCTGGCACATCTCCAATCTCAAGATTTACGACACCCCGCGCGAACTGCGGGAATTTTACGCTGTGCCAAATGAGGTAGAGGTAGCGCTCAAGGCAAAACCCAAGCCGGTCACCCGCCCGCCGCAGAGCTGGCGGTATGTGGAGGAAGAACTATGGAACGACTGACAATCCCCGATGTGCGGGTAGATGAGCACACGACGCGCAGGAGCGTCATTGACGTACTCGCGGTGCAAGAGCACGCGATGGAGATCTACCACCAATTAAAAATCTACGAGGACATTGCCGAGTTGTGCGGCGGGTTTGACCGCCTCCGCGAGCTTGCCGAGGCCGACAAGGACGGGCGCGTGGTCGTGCAGCCGTGCAGGCAGGGAGATGAACTGTGGACATACTGCAATTACCCGGTTAAGCGGGTATATAGTTTTACCGTATCGGACGTGAGCACGCTGAACGGGCGGACTGTGCTGAATACGCTAGGGCTCGGGACGATCAGACCAGAGGACATCGGTAAAACCATATTTTTAACCCACAAAGAAGCCGAGAAGGCTTTGCAGGAGATGGAGGGAAAGGCATGAGCGACCCGGGAGTAATCCGTGGGACGATTGACGGACAGGAAAAGTATTGCAGAATCCCAATCCGTAGCCGCCTGTATGAATCCGTGATGGAAGATAATACGACGGAGCTTTCCTCGGAGGCGATTCTTGCCATGCCGCATGAAAAGGCGGCTGCGGTGATTGATGCAATTATGGCGGACTGGCTCTACTGGCTCAAGAGAGCCGGGGAGCTGTGGGTACTGACGCGAAATTCCGCCGAGGAAACGGAGGGCAAACCATGACCAGAAAACGCGCAAGAAAGATCCTCATGTCAATCGGAACGAGCCGGAACCATGCAAACTGGGGGCTGACGGCAAAGCCGCGCTGGAAGACAAACGCCGGTGTGGTAGAGGATACGCTGACAATCACCCTGTACGCGAAGCTGCTGCGGAAGAAAATGGACGAGGGCGGAATAACAAAGGAATCTGCACTCCACGCGGGAGAGATGAAGGCAAGTGAACTTTGGTTGAGGGAGGTAAACCATACCTGACGAATACATCAGACGCGCAGAGGCGTTGGAAATTACAACGCGGACGTGCGGGGATTACGCTGCGGCGTTTGCAGAAATCAGGAAGCTGCCCGCCGCCGACGTTGCGGAGGTGGTGCATGAAGATGAAACCACGCAGATCATTGACGGATGCTGCACCGCCTGCGGTGAACTTATGGATTGCATCGAAGCGGCAGAATATAAGTTTTGCCCGTATTGCGCGAAACGGATAGAATGAAAGGCTTGCGGTTTGCTCGTGGGAGCGCGAAAGGAGGAAAACTGATGCAGGATTGCTGCTTGACTTGCAAGAACCTGGAATACAGAAAGAACTACGTTTACCCGTATCGGTGCTTGAAGCACAAGGCCGAACGGTTCTCCGAGGAAGAACTGGAACGGAGGTTCTTTTCCGGAGAGGAATGCAAAGACTTTGAACAAAGGAGGTGGCCAGATGGGCACAATTCTGGCGATTGATCCCGGCAATATCAAATCTGGCTATGTGGTGGTCGAGCACGACGGCGAAGAAATTCGCCGCGTGCTGGAGGCCGGGAAGATCGAGAACAACGTGCTGCTGCCGCTGATCGCGCAGAAGCTTTACGGGAACGGCTATGACGTTGCAATCGAGATGATCGCGGGCATGGGCATGACGGTAGGCCAAGAGGTTTTCGATACCTGCGTCTGGATCGGGCGGTTCTGGCAGACGATATTGTGGCAGACTGGATATGGGCCGACGCGGATATTCCGCCGGGAAGAAAAGCTGGATCTGTGCGGATCGCTATCTGCCAAAGATGCAAACATCCGGCAGGCCCTCGTCGACCGCTACGCGCCCGGCCAGCCGAACTTCGGAAAGGGAACGAAAAAGGGGATCCCGGTTTCTTCTACGGGTTCGCCGCCGACATGTGGGCGGCTATGGCCGTTGCAACCACATATTTTGATAAATACATCAAGGGGGTAAAGCTGTAATGGCAAATATCACGGCGGCCTGTCCGGTTTGCGGGAAGGTATTCACCCGGCCCTGCAAGCCGCGCGCGGATGGCCGGTATCTCTGCAGCCGGGCGTGTGCCGGGGCATGGCGCAAGCTGCATCCTATCTGCACGGGCAAGCGGCGCGATCGCGCATGGGATGAAGTACGGATCCAGATCACGGCGATCATCCCGGTCTATCCCGACATGCGTCCGCGCATGGGCGGAGTGTACGACGCGGAAAAATATGAATACATCAGCGGCATGCCCGGTTATGTTGTGCGCGTCGGAGACAAACGAATCTGCGTGAGGGTGGACGAATGCAAGGAAATCTAGGGCTTACACCGGTGCAGGCTCCGTGCAAAGGCTGTGCGGACAGGCACACCGGCTGTCACACGGACTGCACCCGATACATAGCATTCCGCCGGGAGGCGGACAGGTACAAGCAGGAGCAATCGAAGGATGCGGCGAGATATGCAACGACACGGGGCTGTATGCGGACGCTGCACGATGCGAACCGCGCAAAGCGCGAAGGGAGGCAACATTACTGATGAGCACGCCGCGATACGGCTGGTGGGCCTATGCAAAATGGATGATCCGCAGCTATAAGGGCGGCGGGCTGATAACGAAGGCCGAGCGCGCTGCCGTTGCGGATGCAATCGCAGAGACGGAACAGCTCGTTGACGGCGCGGAGCGACTCCGGCTCATAGATTTGGTTCTTTGGAAGCGGACGCATACCCTGCAGGGCGCTGCGATGGCGGTTTATGTGTCCGAACGCACTGCGCAGGAGTGGCACAGGCAATTTATTCGCCTTGTGGGGCAAAAAAGAGGGCTTTTATGAAAAAGTCTGCGTCCCAGAGCCAAATTTAACATTTACTATAAGGGCGTAGAGATCAACTCTACGCCCTTCTTCATCGGCACCGCAGCGTTCTGCGGAAACCGCCTCCTCCTGTTCTCGTGTTCTCCGGTGTGAATAAATATATTTATTCACACACGGAGACACGAGAACGAAAGAATGAGGCAGAAAGGAGCGGCTATGGCGAGTTTGCGCGCCCTTGCACACAAGCTGCAAACAGCGCTCTTGTACAACGGAATCAAAATAAAAATCAATCAAATGCAGACCTATTCCGCGAAAAATGACAGGATGGTGACGAAATACATGGTTTACGAATATCGACCTGATGAAAAGCCGAAGAACGTCACTCTGCTGGAAACGTACCAGATTGCGGATGTGGTGAAGCTGCTGGCCGGACTTTACAGCGATGGCGGATGAAAAGCTTACGCCGAAGCAGAGACGATTCTGCGAAGAATATCTGAAATCCGGGAACGCGACAGAAGCAGCGAAAAAGGCCGGGTACAAAGAAACATCATGCAGAGTGATTGCGGCAGAAAACCTATCAAAACCAGCTATTTCTGCGTATATAAAGCGCAGGCTGGACGAACAAGAGGCTGCACTTGTCGCAGATTCTAACGAAATTCTGAAATTTTACACTGCGGTCATGCGCGGGGAGGTCAAAGACCAGTTCGGCATGGACGCATCGCTGTCCGACCGGCTGAAAGCCGGTGACAGTCTTATGAAACGCTACGCAGCTGCTTCCGACCGCAACAGGACGACAATGGAGAAGCTTGATTCGATGCTGAAGGAGTTCCAAGATGCTGTTAAGTCCGAAACAACGTGAATTTGTAAAATACGGGACGCATCGATGGAACTTCAAGGGCGGAGCCACCAGAAGCGGGAAGACTTACCTCGATTTTCGATGGATCATACCGATCCGGATTCGTGAGCGAATCGGAAAAGATGGTCTGGCCGTCATTCTCGGCGTAACAAAATCCACGATTGAGCGAAATGTGCTGGAGCCGATGCGGAACATTTACGGGGACGAGCTTGTCGGCACGATCTCAAGCGACAATACGGCATGGATATTCGGAGAGAAATGTTACTGCCTCGGCGCCGAGAAGGTTTCCCAAGTGTCCAAGATTCGCGGTGCGTCGATTAAATATTGCTATGGGGACGAAGTTGCTGACTGGTCGGAAGAAGTATTCGCGCTGCTAAAAAGCCGTCTTGATAAGGAATACTCCTGTTTTGATGGGACGTTCAATCCGCAATATCCTGACCACTGGCTGAAAAAATTCCTTGATAGCAACGCGGACATTTTCAGCCAGACATACACAATAGACGACAATCCGTTCCTGCCGGAATCTTTTAAAGAAAACCTGAAAAAAGAATACGAAGGGACGGTTTATTACGACCGCTACATTCTCGGCCTCTGGGTACGTGCCGAAGGACTGGTATATCCGATGTTTGGAGATGGCTGCATCACGCAGGATACCCCGGACACCGGAGATTATTATATATCTATAGACTATGGCACGCTGAACCCGTTTTCTGCCGGGTTATGGTGCGTTGGGAAGAGGTCCGCTGTGCGCATCGCAGAAATCTATTACAGCGGACGTGAGACAAGGGCGCAGAAGACCGATGAGGAATACTGCGATATGGTTGAGAGGCTGGCCGGAGAAAAAACGATTCGGGCCGTTGTCGTTGATCCGTCAGCGGCGTCTTTTATCGAGGCGCTGCGCAGGCGCGGCAGATTCAAGGTCAGGCACGCGGACAATGACGTTATGAATGGAATCCGAACTGTGTCTGATTTTTTGCGAAATGGCAAAATCAAGATTCATGAAAGCTGCGAGAACACAATCCGGGAGTTCGGCCTGTATCGATGGGACGAAAAAAGCGAAGTCGACCGCGTTGTAAAGGAAAACGATCACGCGATGGATGAGGTTCGCTATATGGCGATGACAGTGCTGAAAAAGGCATTTAAGGAACATATCTTCGTGCCGGAGCTGGCGAGATAAGAAGGTGAAGCATGAAAACATATCAGGATTTTTTAGAGGTTGCGGAAAAGTCTGACCGGGAACGGATGGAATTTGTTCTGTCCGCGATCAACGATCATAAAAACTCGGATCTGTACCAGCAGGCAAAGATTGCGCGGGAATACGACGAGCACCGAAATGTTACCATCATTACCGTGCAGAAGCTGCTTTATACGCTGTCCGGGAAGGCTATCCCGGACAACTATAGCGCAAATTACAAGCTCCGCAGCGCATTCTTTCCAATTTTCATGCGGCAGGAAACACAGTATCTGCTCAGCAACGGCGTGATACTGAAAAACGCCGAGAACAAGAAGCGGCTCGGCAGAAAATTTGACAATCAGATTCAGGATCTGGCGCGCTCGGCGCTTGTCGGCGGCGTGGCTTATGGCTTCTGGAACCTCGATCATCTGGAAGTGTTCACGGCCCTAGAATTTGTGCCGCTGCTGGATGAGGAAAACGGATCGCTTCGCGCCGGTATTCGGTTCTGGCAGGTGGCGACTAACAAGCCGCTGCGGGCGACACTGTACGAACCGGACGGATTCACACAATTCATCCGCAGGAGCGGGAAAGAGATGGAGATTTTAGCACCGAAACGCGGCTATATCTCCGTCGAAGCCTCGTCTGAGGTGGACGGAACAGAAATCTTGGAGTATCAGAATTACCCCGGATTCCCGATCATCCCCATGTACGGCAATCGCGCCCGGCAGTCCGAGCTTGTTGGCCAACGCGAGGCAATCGACTGCTATGATCTGATCAAATCCGGTTTCGCGGATACCGTAGATGACGCATCGATTATCTACTGGACGATCTCCAACGCAGGCGGCATGGACGAAATCGATATGGCGCGGTTCAAAGAAACTATGCGGCGGATCGGAGTCGGCCTTGTGGACGACGACGGCGCAAAGGCGGAGGCCCACACGCTTACGATTCCAGTCGAGGCGCGGGAAGCGCTGCTGAGCAGACTCAGCGACGATCTTTACAGGGACTTTCAGATGCTGGACACCACGAAAATACAGGGCGGGCAAAAGACGGCGACCGAGATCACGGCGGCATACCAGCAGATGGACAACAAGGTCGACGAATTCGAATACTGCGTCGGTGATTTCCTGTATCAGCTTTTTGCACTGATCGGCATTGACGATGATCCGACATTTACGCGTTCGAAGATCGTGAACCAGCTGGAGCAGACGCAGATGGTGCTGCTTGCCGCGAGCTACCTTGACGACGAAACGATTCTGAGCAAGCTGCCGTGGCTTACGCAGGAGGAAATCGCAAACATTTTGAAGAGGAAAAGCGCGGAAGAATTAGAGCGATATTCCACGAAAGATATGGAGGAATAGACGTATGAGCAGCATGGTACAGGGTGATGCGTACAGCCTCGATGTTACGATCAAAAACAACGGTTCCCCCATCAATATTGCGGATGTCAAGGCGGTTGAGTTCACTTTATTCAATTTCAAAAAAATTTATCCGGGAGAAGCGGAATACTCGGATGGAAAGTTCCACATTCCCCTCACCCAGCAGGAGACCTTTCGGCTCCCGAAGCTCTGCCAGATGCAGGTGCGCGTGAAATTCAAGAGCGGTGACGTGATTGGCTCGGAGATCAAGCAGATCGACGTTGCGCACGCGCTATCAAAGGCGGTGTTGTGATGGGCGGCATTGAATTTGAACTCAAGAACCGCGATCCGGTTGACGTTTCCTTTAACGTTTCCGTGCGTGCTGGCGGCGGCTCCGGCGGCGGCTACAACATCGGCCCCGGCCTGAAGCTGGACGCCGAAACGAACACCCTATCCGTTGATACGGCGGAGATCGTGGAGAAGGACAACACCAAGCCTGTCACCTCCGCCGCTGTGTTTGCGGAGGTAGGCAATATCAACGCGCTGCTCGCGACGATTTAAGGAGAGGATTTTATGAGCACACAGACTGAAATTACAAGATTACAGACCGCGCGGAACAAGCTGCGCACCTGGCTCGTCGGCCTCGGACTCGCCGCGAGCACGGACAAGCTCGACGCGCTGGCCGACAAGGCATCGGCCATCAAAAATCAGGGCGCGGTTGACGCCAACGTCAAGGAGGGCGAGTCCTACACCATCCCCGCGGGCTATCACAACGGCTCCGGCACGGTCAAGGGCGTCTCCGGCGGCGGCAACTACAACCTGCAGGCCAAATCCGTCACGCCGACGAAGGAGCAGCAGTCCGTCACACCAGATCAGGGCTATTACGGCCTGTCCGGCGTGACCGTCGGCGCGATCCCGGAAAACTATCAGGACGTGTCCGCCACGACCGCCGCACCCGGCGACGTGCTGGCGAATAAAGTATTTATCGACGCGGACGGCGTAACGCAGGCTGGCACCATGCCGGACAACGGTGCGATCGAAAAGGTCCTGGACGCGACGGCCGGCAATCAGGAATACACCGTCCCGGCGGGCAAGCACTCCGGCGCGGGCAAGGTATCCGTCGTGCTGGAAACCAAGTCCGCCACGCCTGCCGAGGCCGCGCAGGACATTACGCCCACAAAGGGCAAAGTCCTCGGCAAGGTCAAGGTCGGCGCGATTCCGGACAAATACAAGGACGTTTCCGGCGTGACTGCCGGAGCCACCGACGTGCTGGACGGCAAGTTTATCGTGCTGGCAGACGGCAGCAAAGTCGAGGGCACGATGGCAAACAACGGCGCGATTGCAAAGACCATCGACGGCCTCACGCAGACCAGCGTAGACATCCCCGCAGGCTATACCTCCGGCGGCACAGTCAGCCTGACGGACGACATCGAAAACGCCCTCGCCGCGATCTAAAGGAGGAACAGACATGAGCGTACAGACCGAGATCGACCGCATTATCACGGCAGTCGGCGCGGCGTATGACGCAGTGGAGGCCAAAGGCGGCACAGCCCCTGCGGCACAGACCATCGAAGGGCTTGCCGCAGTAATCGGTACGATTCAGACCGGAATCGCTCTGCGGCTGATCGTAACAGTATCTGCCGGTGCGACGGTCACGGCGACGAACGGCTCAAAAACGATCAGAGGAACATCTGACAGCACCGGCGTTTGCACGCTTACCGTACCGGAAGCCGGAACATGGAGCGTATCCGCGACGCTGGACGGGAAAACATCTGACACAAAAGCCGTAACTATCACGGACAGTTACGCGGTGTCGCTTAATTTTGTATATCCGACACTGAATAAAAATACTTGGGAAACAATAAAAGATATATCCGACGCGGGACAGGGCGCGAACTATTGGAGCGTCGGTGACCGAAAGGCTGTAACGCTAAACGGCACGGTTGGACATCTTACACTATCTAATTACACAACATATGCGTTCATTATTGGATTTAACCATAACGCGAGCCTAGAAGGGGAAAACCGTATCCATTTCCAACTTGCAAAGACCGCGCTCTCCGGCGGTACGGACGTGTGTTTCTGCGATAGTTACTATACCTCGCCCGTTTCGACAACCGGCTATTTCTCTATGAACAGTAGTGCAACGAACTCCGGCGGATGGGCGAGCTCGCAAATGCGTACAAATATTTGCGGGACAAGCCTCTCGAGCTATTCCGGAACGATTATCGCAGTCATTCCGGCGGCGCTCCGTGCAGTCCTAAAGTCCGTTACCAAGTACACGGACAATACGGGAAATAATAGCACATCCGCGAGTGCGGTCACGGCGACAAAGGATTACTTTTTCCTCCTCTCGGAGTTTGAGGTTTTCGGGAGCATTTCGAGAGCAAACTCGAACGAGGCGAGTAAGCAAGCGCAGTACGCCTATTATTCCGCTGGAAACAGCAAGGTAAAGTACAAGCACAACGGAACGAGCACCGCCGCTCGTTGGTGGCTCCGTTCTCCGCTTGCGAGCAGCTCCGACGGTTTCGAGAATGTGAACACCAACGGGACAGCCGAAGACCGCACCGCGCGCGCTTCCTTCGGCTTCGCGCCCGGCTTTTGCGTATGAGGGAGAAGCGCATGGAATATATCGTGTATAAGCGGTTCCGTGGGAATGGCATCGATGGAGCATTTAATCTCCGGTACGGAACTGTTGTATCGGAGATTGAAGGGTTCCTGTTTGCAGCAGACGGCAGGCGGATATGCGCTGCGACGTCCGAAAACGGGTGGGAGCATTTCAGGCCGAACACGCAGGAAGGTGCCGAGCGGCAGAAAATGCTGAACGATCTGTACCGATGGTACAGAAAAAACGGCTGCGGTGAAGACTTTACGGATGACAAATGGCCGGGGCAGGAAAACGGGTACTGGAAAAACCGGCTGCGTACCGCAAGCACAGAGCGATTAGAGAAAATCTATCAAGAGAAATTTGGAGGGACGCCATGTATGCAGTAAAACAGGACGGCGCGTTTGCCGGGTATGCGGACAGTATTGTGCCCATCCGACTGCACGGCAACGGTTGTTATGTCCCGTGCAAGGAAGATCAGGCAGAAGGATTTTGCGCTAAGATGGCTGTGACTATTGCAGATGAAGAAGGGACTGAGCATCAGGTGCTTTCTGACATGGTGTTTCATCTCGCAGACCATACGCTGAAAGGCACTGAGCCAGAAGGCAGCTATGAGGAAATGGGTGCGGCACTGCCACTCACAGATGCAGAGAACGCGGCGAAAATTTTACTTGGGGAGGCGGAATAACATGAGCACCTACACCGAGCGGGCGCGGGCGCTGCGCCCCTATATCGTCAAAAGCGCAGCCAGTCTCACCGACGCCGACGCGAGTCTCGCGCCGGAGCTTTTCACCCGCCTGACCGGCTCTGGCAGCCTCGTCAAAGCCGGCACGCGCATCAACTGGGGCGGCACCATCAAGCGCGCCGCCTCCGACCTCTGGGATACGGCCCAGAACACCCCGGACGCCGCCCCGGCCCTCTGGGAAGACATCGCCTACAAGCAGGGCTTCCGCATCATCCCCGAGACCATCACCGCCGGCCTTGCATTCTCCAAAGGCGAAAAAGGCTGGTGGCAGGACGAGCTCTACGAATCCCTGCTCGCCGCCAACGTCTGGAACCCATCCGTTAACCCGGACGGGTGGAAGAAGATCACGGAAGAAGGTACATAGCCATGGACACCAAGACAATCATCGTTACGCTCGTCTGCGCCGTGCTCGGCGGGGCGGATAGAAGTGTATGAGCACAAGCAACACCGCCGGGCAGAAAATGACCGACGCAGAGCTCGCAAAGCTTGAAAAGCGGATTGCTGCGATATATAGGGAAGCGTATAACGATCTGACGGATACGATCAGGGATTACTTCGGTAAATTTGCAGCGCGTGACGCGGTGGAAAAGGCGCGGCTGGACGCTGACGATATCACAGAGGAACAATACAAGCAATGGCGGCTTGCGCAGATCGGGCGTGGAAAGCGCTTTGAGGCGCTACGGGATAAGGTCGCCGAGCGCATGACAAATGCAAACGTTGCTGCTGTTGCGTATGTCAACGATGCAACGCCGGGCATTTACAGTTTGAACCGGAATTTCGCGGCGTACACCATTGAGCAGGTCACCGGTGACGTTGGCTTCGATATCTGGGACGAACAGACCGTGAAGCGCCTGATCTCAGAGCAGCCGGAGCTTATGCCGTACTATCCGGAAAAGCGGGCGCTCAATCGCGGGATAGATCTTGCATACGGGAAAAAGCAGATCACGGCCAGCGTAACCAGTTCCATTTTGCAGGGCCGGAGCATCAAAGGCATGGCGGATGATCTGCAAAGCCGCATTACCACCATGAACCGCGATTCCGCTATCCGGACAGCTCGAACGGCAGTCACGGGCGCGCAGAACGCCGGACGGCTGGATTCCTATTATGCCGCTGAGAAAATGGGAATCAAGTGCAGAAAACAATGGATGGCGACGCTCGACGGAAGAACCCGCCACTCCCACGCCATGCTCGACGGCGAAATCGTCGACAACGACAAGAAATTTTCCAACGGCTGCCGCTACCCAGGCGACCCAAACGGCCCACCGTCCGAAATCTATAACTGCCGCTGCACGCTGGTATCCGAGATTGAAGGAATCGACACCTCCGGAGGCAAGCGCCGCGCCAGGAACCAGGCGACCGGACGGAATGAGCTGATTGAGAACATGAGCTATGCGGAATGGGCAGGGTGGAAAAAGAAAAATGGACGTTAAATTTATCGACAACTCAGAGGAAATCAAGGACAATATGAAAAACGCGCTGCTTCGTGCGCTTGAAAAGGTCGGAATGACGGCGGAAAAGTACGCGAAGCGGCTATGCCCGGTTGATACCGGAAATCTACGCAACAGCATCACGCACCGCGTAGACCAGGAAGAACCGGCGGTATACGTCGGAAGTGATTCTGAATATGCTGCCTATGTGGAGCTCGGGACGGGCAAGCATTATCCGGGCGGGAGACCTACGCCGTGGGTGTATCAGGACGCAAAGGGGAACTGGCACTGGACGGCCGGAAACAAAGCACAGCCGTATTTGAAGCCAGCGGCGGCGAACTATGCGGCGCAGTACCGGCAAATTGTCGAAGATGAGATGAAAAACGGATAAAGATTGCGTCCCAGAGCCATAAATATACGGTATAAGTGTGGTAACAGCAAGGAAATGACTGTTGCCACACTTTTTGTTCTGTCGCGGCAAAGCACCGCCGACAAGGGAAAGGAAGATAGAACATGGCACTGACGCGCAAGCTCCTGAAGGGCATGGGGCTGACAGAAGAGCAGATGGACACGATTATTGAGGCACACACCGATACCGTAGACGGGCTGAAAACCGACCTTGCACGGTATAAGGCGGACGCCGAAAAGCTCCCCGGAGTACAGGCGGAGCTTGAAAACCTGAAAGCCAAAGGCGACGATGGCTGGAAGGATAAGCACGACAAAGTCAAAAAGGAATTTGACGATTACAAACGAGAGCAGCTGCAGAAGGAAACCAAGTCCGCGAAGGAAACCGCGTACCGGGAGCTTTTGAAATCTGCGGGTATCAGCGAAAAACGAATTGATTCGGTTTTGAAGGTCACCGATCTTTCTGCGGTTGAATTGTTGGAAGACGGCAAGATCAAGAACGCCGATGATTTGAAGAAGTCCATCAAGGAAGAGTGGGCGGACTTCGTTGTTACCACCAAGCAGAAGGGCGCGGACACCAAAGATCCGCCCGCAAACAACGGCGGCGCTATGAGCCGGGACGACATCTTCAAAATCAGGGACGCGTCTGAACGGCAGGCAGCAATCGCCGCAAATCTCAATTTGTTCGGAAAGGAAGAATAATATGGCAGCAAAAAACAACCTGACCATGACGAGCGACGTTCAGGTAACCGCTCGTGAAATCGATTTTGTAACCCGCTTTGCGCGGAACTGGCAGCACCTGCGCGACATTCTCGGCATTATGCGCCCCATCAAAAAGCAGCCGGGCACCGTCCTGAAATCCAAGACCGCAAGCGTGACGCTCGCGCAGAGCGTCGGTGAGGGCGAAGAAATCCCCTACTCCAAAGCGACTGTCATCGAGAAGGACTATGCGAACATCAACGTCGAAAAGTACGCGAAGGCGGTTTCCATCGAGGCGATCAAGGAATACGGCTATGATGTCGCAGTCGCGATGACCGATGAAGCTTTCCTGTATGAGCTTCAGACCAACGTCACGAACCGGTTCTACGACTACCTGAATACCGGTCTTCTGACCGTCAGCGAAACCAACTGGCAGCGCGCGCTTGCGATGGCGAAGGGCGCAGTCATCAACAAGTTCAAGCAGATGCACAGAACTGCGACAAACGTTGTCGGCTTTGTGAACGTCATGGACTTGTATGACTACCTCGGCGGCGCTGATATCACCATCCAGACTGAGTTCGGCTTCCAGTACATCAAGAATTTCATGGGCTACAGCACAGTTTTTCTGCTGTCCGATGAGGAAATCAAGCGCGGCCGCGTGATCGCAACGCCAGTTGAAAACATCGTTCTGTACTATATCGATCCGGCTGACAGCGATTTCGCCCGTGCCGGTCTTGACTACAGAACAGATGGCGAAACGAACCTTGTCGGTTTCCACGTGCAGGGCAACTACTCCACTGCGGTATCCGAGTCCTTTGCGATCATGGGGCTTACCCTGTTTGCGGAGTACCAGGACGGCATCGCAGTTGCGGATATCGACGAAACGCCGACGCTCGGCACGCTGACCGTTACTTCGGCAGCCGGATCCGCAACCGGCGAAACGAAGATCACGGTCACGCCCGCGAAGGAAGCAAGCGGAAACGTCTACAAGTACAAGGTAGGCGATTCGGCTGAGACTGTGACCTATGGCCAGAATGTAAGAACATGGTCGACGTGGGACGGCAAGTCCGATATCACGGCAGCGACGGGCAAGAAGATCACAGTCGTTGAGGCTGACGCGACTTACAAAGCGCAGAAGGCTGGCAACGCGACGGTAACGGCAAAGTAAGGAGGCGGCAGCGCAATGCTTACCGAATTGTGCGGGGTTCTGCGGAACTGGTTTGAAACGGATCGGATCAGCGGAACGTACACAGTAGAAAACGGCAGCATTGCGCTGCCGTTCCTGCAAGAAGGGCAATTCTTCCGGATTGTAGGATCCGTTTTTAATGACGGTGTGCACCAATACCCGGATTACGGGATGGCCGATGAGACCTTTGACGGCTCTGTCTGGCCGATGGCCGTCCCCTCCGCTGTCCTAGCCCTCGAAGCTGAGATCAGAGCATGGCAGGAGAAAAACGGGGACGCGGCAGCAAGCCCGTTTACCTCGGAAAGCTTCGGCGGCTATAGCTACTCGAAGGGATCAAGCGGAAGCACGTCCGCGAGCGGGGCCGTGACATGGCAGACGACGTTCAAATCGCGCATGAACCAGTGGAGGAAGATCTGATATGAGCTTACTTGATGATTTTGCCCGCCCGTGCGTGCTGCTCGAAAAAAGCCGCACACCGGATGGAGCGGGCGGATATATCACAACATGGACGGATGGCGCGGAGTTTATGAACTATCAGGCGCTTGACACGTCCATGGAGGCGCGCAGAGCGGAGAAAGAGGGCGTGACAAGCGTTTACTCGGTGCTTGTGCAAAAAGCCGTACCAATCGATTATAACGACTTCTTCCGCGACAAGACAACCGGCGAGACGTACCGCGTCACGTCCGAGCCGAAGGACAAACAGACGCCGAAGTCCGCGAGCTTTGCCCTGAAATACTTCACTGCTGAAAAGAAAGCACTGCCGACATGACAAAAGACAAAGCATTGCACGCGTGGTTCTCACAATTCCTGACGGCCTATCCCGCGTCCAGCGTGCCGGACGACGCCGTTTTCCCGTGGCTGACCTATGAACTGATCACAGGCGCGTGGGACAGCGGAGAAATCGGCCTGACAGTAAATCTGTGGTACTACACCACGCAGGAAGCAGAACCGAACGCGAAAGCGCAGGAAATCTCGGACGCTATCGGCTTGGGCGGCGTGTTTGTGCCGTGTGACGACGGCGCAATCTGGATCAAGCGCGGATCTCCGTGGTGTCAGAACGTCCGGGACGATTCTGATACGAATATCAAGCGGCGGTATTTGAACATCACAGTCGAATACATTACCGCGAACTGAAAGGACTGATTTCATGGCGAAATTTACAAAAATCCCTGCTGATACCTTCAAGCAGCTGCAAATCAACGCCGGTGTAATTCTGAGCGATTTCACACCAGCGACCGGTGCGTTTGAACCAGAAAATCAGCTGGGAGCAACGACCGGCGGCATTACGTTCGCGGCGACACCGACGTTCTCTGACTACGGCGAAGGTGTAGATAATTGCCCAAAGAATATACAATATTCTTACCAACCACGCGAAAACGTTGGGGCTTCT
>OMNP01000307.1_pt1 | contig 21131 bp, 17 predicted proteins | sample 1673811 | NCBI WGS metagenome assembly OMNP01 (sample SAMEA103958127, study PRJEB25191) | human gut metagenome | biome: human-associated habitat [ENVO:00009003]; feature: intestine environment [ENVO:2100002]; material: feces | place: Germany | collected 2013/2015
AACCATACAAAAAAGCGAGCCGAGCGCACTATTCCTTGCGCTTCGACTCACTTTTCCTTTTCCGGGTTGTGTCACAACCCCCGATCATAGCAAGAGTTGATAATCACGATAATTACTTCTCTTCTTCATCAATCAGATTTGTCATACTCTTAAGGCTTATCGCAAGTGTAGAAGCGTTATGAAACAGCGCCGAGGTAGTCGGCTGTATTATTCCGCCCACACCGAGCAATATCAGCATAAGGTTGAACGATACAATAAAGCGGTAGTTGCTGTTTATTCTCTTCATCAAAGCCGAGCTTATCTTTCTTAGAGTTACCAGCATATAAAGATCATCTGACGATACCGTGATATCCGCTATTTCCTTTGCAATTGCCGCTCCGGTATTTATAGCGATACCCGCATCAGCTTCGGACAGTGCGGGAGAATCGTTTACTCCGTCGCCTATCATTATGACCTTTCTGCCCTTTTCGTGTTCGCTCTTTATGAAGTTCGCCTTGTCCTCGGGGAGAACACCTGCGCGGAACTCATCAACTCCGACCTTGGCGGCTACCGCCTTCGCTGTCTGCTCGTTGTCGCCGGTCATCATTACTATCTTGCTTATACCGCACTCACGGAGCGCTTTAACAGCATCTGCCGCTTCGGCTCTCAACGGGTCTGATATGCAGATCACTGCGGCAAGCACACCCGATATAGCAAGATACAGATGTGAATATTCACCCGAAAGCGATTTGAAAAGCTCCTCGTCACCCTCAGGTACGACACATCCCTCATCTTCAAATACAAAGTGGGCACTGCCGATTATGACCTTCTTATTCTCAACCATACTGGATATGCCGTGTGCTACGACATATTCAACGCTTGAATGATATTCTTCGTGACTCAGTCCCTTTTCCTTTGCGGCGGCTACCACGGCATTTGCCATTGAGTGGGGATAATGCTCTTCAAGACAAGCCGCAAGACGTAACATTTCGTCCGCGTTTTTGCCGCCGAAAGGAATTACCTTTTCAACAGTCGGTGCGGCATAAGTCAGCGTACCTGTTTTGTCAAATACGACAGTATCCGCTTCGGACACGGCTTCAAGGAACTTACCGCCCTTTACGCTTATCTTATAATTACTGCACTCACGCATTGCCGAAAGTACGGCGATAGGCATCGAAAGCTTTAATGCACACGAGAAGTCGACCATCAGAACAGCCAGCATCTTTGTTACATTGCGCGTCAGAAGATAAGTAAGTATCGTTCCGCCGAGCGTATAGGGCACAAGCCTGTCCGCAAGCCTTGATGCTTTATCCTCAGAAGAAGATTTCAGCTTTTCCGACTCCTCTATCATTTTTACTATGCGGTCATACCTGCCTCCGCCCGTTGCCTTATCAACACAGATAACACATTCGCCCTCTTCGACAACAGTACCTGCATAGACATAACTGCCCTCGCTCTTTCTTACAGGGAGCGATTCACCTGTGATAGATGCCTGATTTACGGTAGCTTCACCGCATACGACCTTGCCGTCAAGCGGTATCATATTGCCTGTGCGGATCACTACCTGATCACCCTCATGTACATCGTTTATCGATATCAGCGTTTCGGTGTCGCCTGTCTTTACCCATACGCTTTCAACGTTAAGCGACATTGCACCCGCAAGATCCGCTACCGACTTCTTATGCGTCCAGTCCTCAAGTATCTCGCCGATATTCAGCATAAACATTACAGACGCTGCTGTCTTGAAGTCACGGCGCAGAAGCGATACCGTTACCGCTGTCGCATCAAGTACAGCTACGGACAGCTTGCCGCTCAGAAGCGCTTTCAGTCCGTGCTTTATATATTTCCACGACTTTATAACAGCGATGAACGCCCTTATAGGTGCCGGGATAAACGTCTTTGATATAAACCGCGCCACTACCGTCATAACAAGCTTATCCTCAAACTCACGGTTGAGCTTTCTTGATGTATGGTCGGGCACTAATTCCATCTTCCGAGCCTTTTCAAAAGCAAAAGCGGCGAGCGCCTTAAGCACTGCCTTTCTGTCGGTGAATATTATGACCGCGTCACAAGTACGATCGTATACCGCTGCATCGGTCACGCCGTTTACCGAACGCAGATAATATTCAAGCACATCGGCATTGTCGAGCGACATCTTGCCGCAGAACATATGCACACGCAGTCTGCCTTTAGACTCGTGTAGTATTTTACATTTCATTTCCTGTCATCTCCATATAAAAACCGAAATTAAAAACCGACAGCAACAAAGCGTACCGTCGGTTTTCTGTCAGTCTTATGCTTCTTCCGTTACGGTTTCACAACCGCAGTCACATTCGTCCTCGATAACAGCTTCCTTAGCGTCACGCTTTTCGTTGATATCCTTGGCGTCGGCGAGAATATCACCTGCATTTTCCTTAACATTTGTAACGGTCTTCATAACCGATTCCTTGGCGCGAAGAGTTGCCGCAGTGACCTGCGCATATACTTTCTTAGCATCTTTACTGCCGAGGAGCTTCAGTCCTACCGAGCCGAATGCTACACCGCCTGCAAATATACCTAATTTTACCCAGTTCATAATTTGACCTCCTTGTATTATTACTCTTTTCAGAGCTGTCTGTGTACTTTGTCCGGGCAGAAAAGCGAAAACGCAAACAAGTAAGCCTTAGCTAACTATCTTTACATAATAAAAACGGAATGACAGCGGATATTCTGCAATGCTATTCCGTAGGCGCTTTGATCTGTCTTTAGATCTTCTTACACAGATTTTACTTTTTGTTTTTATTTAGTATAACACCATACTTTTTATTTGTCAATAAGTTGTAACTTGCTAACCGTTACTGTTTTCAACGATAATTTTCGACGGTTTATGAGGGAAAATTGTGCAAAATTACACTGAATTACAGATAGCCGATGACAGCGCGGTTGTAAATAAGTCAGACATTTTTTAAACAGATGCAACGACCGTCTGTTTGCGCAATATCCAAAAAATCACAGCAGTAAACGCAAGGGGAAAGCGCAGCTGCTGTAATTTTTTATGGAAATGCAGTCGTCAGCGGATAATTATTTCGATAAATCTGTCTTTCTCACTGCATCGCGGACCTTAAGGACGAATGTCGGAGAAACCGAAAGCTCGTCAATGCCCATACGCAGGAAAGTTTCTGTAAGAGTGGTATCTGCCGCAAGTTCGCCGCATATTCCTATCCACGCTCCGTTCTTATGAGCATTCTGCGCACTCATTTCGATAAGGCGGAGAATAGCCTCGTGGTGAGTATCGACAAATTCCTCCGCATCGGGGTTTTGTCTGTCACACGCAAGCGTATACTGTGTAAGGTCGTTTGTTCCGACACTGAAAAAGTCAACCATCGGTGCTAAGCGGTCGCTTATAATTGCCGCCGCGGGAGTTTCTATCATAATACCGATCTCTGTCTTGTCTGAGTACTCGATACCCTCGGACTTAAGCTCGGCTTTTACGTCCTCACAGATAGCCTTGATACGCTCGACCTCTCTGACCGATGTTATCATCGGGAACATTATACCGAGGTTGCCGTAAACGGACGCTCTGAACAATGCTCTGAGCTGTGTTCTGAATATCTCGGGACGTGTAAGGCAGATGCGTATCGCACGCAGTCCCAGCGCGGGGTTATCTTCCTTTTTAAGTCCGAAATAGTCCACCTGCTTATCTGCGCCGATATCAAGCGTTCTGATTATGACCTTCTTCCCCGCCATACTTTCAAGCACGCGCTTATAGGCATGGAACTGCTGCTCTTCTGTCGGGAAGTCGGAATTTTCAAGATATAAAAATTCACTTCTGAAAAGACCTATGCCGCCGGCATCGTTCAGCAGTACAGCACCTATATTGTCAATGCCGCTGATATTGGCAAATACGTTTATCTTAGTACCGTCAATGGTTACGTTTTCCTTGCCCTTAAGCTCTTGGAGGAGCTTTTTCTGCTCCTCGTCACGCTTTTGCTTTTCGGTATAGGTTTTTAAGGTCAGCTCATCGGGAGCAGCGATTATCTCGCCCGTAAAACCATCTACTATGACTGTTTCTCCCTCATGTATCTCGCTTAAAAAGCTGTCGCCGACACCTATCACAGCAGGGATATTCATATTTCGTGCAAGTATCGCCGTGTGTGAGTTTGACGAGCCGTGAGCAGTAACAAATGCAAGCACCTTGTCCTTATCAAGCGAAACCGTTTCACTCGGTGCAAGATCGTCAGCACATATCACCGACTTTTCATCGGTCGCGGCACTGTCGGTATTTGCACCTGTCAGGTTTGCGATAATTCGGTTTGAAATATCCCTTACGTCCGCGGCTCTTGCCTGCATATATGCATCGTCCATCGATGAGAACATCTCTGCGAAATTATCAGATGTAAGCGCTACCGCATATTCGGCATTTACCGACTGAGTATCTATTATGTTTTCGATCGACTCGTTGTAATCGTCATCGTCAAGCATCATCAAGTGAATCTCAAATATCTGTGCGTGAGTTTCTCCGACCTCTCTGAGCGCTTTCTCATGGATCTCCGTAAGCTGTTTTGCTGCTAGCTCCTTTGCCGCTTTTACTCTCTGCTTTTCCTTTTCGGTATTCTCAACGTGTATGCGTGTTACTGCCGCATCACACTTTTTAAATACGGATATTTTTCCTATGGCTATCGCGCCGTATACGCCTTTACCGAGATACTTCTTCATTATTGCTCCCCCTTTTTTATCGGATAACGGTTTTACCGCACCGCCTGACAGTGCGGTATAAGCCGATAGCCTTTCTTATTCGCCGAAGCCGCTTTCAAAAAGCTCTACAGCCTTGTCGAGTGCCGCCTGCTCGTTGTCGCCGTCTGCGGTGATCTCAACGATCGTGCCTTTCTTAAGGCCTGCCGCCATTATCTGCATTACAGCTGTTGCCTTTGCCGTCTTATCTCCGCTTGCGATAGTTATCGTACAACCGGGAAATTTCTTCATTTCTGCGGCAAGCTGTCCTGCGGGTCTCATATGAAGTCCCTGCTCGTTTACTACTGTTACTGTCTTTGTTACCATTGTGATACGCTCCTTTTTATTTACTTAACGTTTTTTGTTTCGGGTTCTTTTACCGTTTTCTTCTTTTTAAGCAGTGCCAGCAGCAGCATTGATACTACAGCGCCTACTGCAAGGGATACAAGGTACATAGGCCAGTTGCCTACAACAGCGAATACGAAGATACCGCCGTGAGGTGCCATAAGCGTGCAACCGAATGCCATTGAAAGACCGCCTGCAACGCCTGCGCCTACCATACAAGCCGGGATAACTCTGATCGGATCTGCCGCAGCATAAGGGATCGCGCCCTCTGTTATAAAGCTCAGTCCCATGATGTAGTTTACAGGGCCGTTCTTGCGTTCTTCTTCTGTCCATCTGCTCTTGAAGAAGGTTGTTGAAAGTGCTATTGCAATAGGAGGAACCATACCGCCTATCATAACTGCCGCCATTATATCGTAGCCGCCTGTTGCTATTGCCGCAGTACCGAATACATAAGCCGCCTTATTGAAAGGACCGCCCATATCTATAGACATCATAGCACCGAGTATAATACCGAGGAATATCTTGCTCTCTGCGCCCATATGGTTCAGGAAATCGGCTATCGCGGTGTTGATAATTCCCATGAAAGGATTTATCGCACACATTACTACAGCTATGATGCCAAGACCTGCGAGCGGATAAATGAGAACGGGCTTGATACCGTTAAGGGCTCTCGGCATCTTGTCGCAGAGCTTTTCAAGTCCGAGCATTATAAATCCGCCGACAAAGCCTGCAAAGAGTGCACCGAGGAAGCCTGAGGGGACATCTCCGCCTATCTTGACGAAGGTCGAGCCTGTAGTTGCAAGATAACCGCCGACAAGTCCTACAAGGAAGCCTGGTCTGTCTGCTATACTCTTACCGATATAGCCCGCAAGCACAGGTATCATAAAGTTGAAGGCATAACCGCCTATCGTCTTGAAGAATGCCGCTACAGGAGTTACCGAACCGAAATTGTCGCCCGGCTGTACGCCCATCAGCGTATCTATAAGGAATGCAATAGCTATGAAGATACCGCCTGCAACGGTGAACGGGAGCATATTTGATACGCCGTTCATCAGATGCTTATATATCTTTCTGCCGAAGCTCTCGTTTGCCGAAGATAAAGATGAGCTTGCCGCTCCGCCCTCGTGATGATAAACGGGAGCATCGCCCTTTTCTATTCTTCCGATAAGCTCCTCAGGGATCTTTATACCGTCCGAAACCTTTGTCGAAAGCACCTTTTTACCGTTAAAGCGAGCCATCTCGACCGACTTGTCAGCCGCTACTATGATACCGTCACACTCTGCTATCTCCTTATCGGTGAGAATATTCTTTGCTCCGCCCGAGCCGTTTGTTTCGACCTTGATAGAGATACCGAGCTTCTTGCCTGCCTTTTCGAGTGCCTCTGCCGCCATATAGGTATGTGCGATACCTGTAGGACAGGCGGTAACAGCAAGCACCTTTATCCTGTCGGTGTTTTCAGGTGCTTCCTTTGCTGTCGGCTCATCGGGATACTTTGCCTTTTCGGCTGTGTCTATTACCGATAAGAACTCGTCTGTATCCTTTGCTGAAAGAAGCTTTGCTCTGAAATCCTCGTCCATAAGCAGTGTCATAAGACGTGAAAGCACCTCAAGATGAACGTCCGCCTCAGTATCGGGTGCGGCTATCATAAACAGTACGTCTGACGGCTCGTCGTCAAGTGCTTCGTAATCAACGCCGCCCGGAACGGTCATAGCCGCAAGCGAGGGGGCTTTTACCGCACTGCTCTTTGCGTGTGGGATCGCTATGCCCTCTCCTACCGCTGTCGAGCCTTTTTCCTCACGGGCTAAAATGCCCTGCTTGTATATCTCTCTGTCGGATATGTTGCCGCTCTTCATCTGAAGATCGACCAGCATATCAATAGCCTCTGTCTTGCTTTTTGGTGCACCGTTTAAAAGAATGCTGTCCTTATTTAATAAGTCAACTATTCTCATATTCTTTTCCTCCTTTTTCGGTTTAAGCTAATTGCTCCATAAGCTCGTCTATTGTTTTCTTTTCTGCAAGTCCATCGGAAAATGCCGTTGCACCGCCGGACGCTGTACCAAGTTTAAGCGCATATTCATAGTCGCCGTTTTCGCAGCCTGCGATAAAGCCTGCCACCATTGAATCGCCTGCACCTACGGAATTTCTTACCTTGCCCTTGCAAACTCCGCAGATGTGAGTTTTGCCATGTTCGTCAAGAAGTATAGCCCCGTCGCCTGCCATCGACACAAGAACATTTACCGCTCCCATCTCTCTGAGCTTTCCTGCGTACTTTATTATATCCTCATTGGTTTTAAGCTCTACACCGAACATTTCGCCAAGCTCAAAGTTGTTTGGCTTAATAAGGAACGGCTTGTACTTGAGGACGTTAAGAAGAAGATCCTTTGTTGCATCGACTACAAACCTTATTCTTCTGTCGGCAAGCTGTGCCATTATTCTCTCATAAATGTCCGATGGAAGCGATGAGGGGATACTGCCTGCAAGCACCAAAGTGTCACCCGACTTTAGCCCATTCAGCTTTATGAACAGCTCATTGATCGCTTCCTGTTTGATTTCAGGTCCCTGTCCGTTGAGCTCTGTTTCTTCACCCGATTTGATCTTGACATTTATTCTTGAAAATCCTTTATCAAGGTGAACAAAGTCCGCGTCTATGCCCTTTTCGGCTATACCCTTTTCGATCGCCTCGCCTGTAAAGCCCGCTACAAAGCCGAGCGCTCTTGACTTCACACCAAGCTCCGATAACACCAGCGAAACGTTTATTCCCTTTCCGCCGAAGTATATCTCCTCTCTGTCCGAGCGGTTCACCGCTCCCGCTGTCAGCTCCTTTGTGTGTACGATATAATCAACAGCGGGGTTGAAAGTTACCGTATATACCATTTATCCTACCTCCGTTATATCTGCCGCATTGTTATACTTTCTGTTCGGTATTCTGTCTGTGATTATGACAGCCTTGCCAAGTCCCGCAAATGTTGCTGAGCTTACCTCATCAAACTTAGAATGGTCTGCAAGAACGTAAACCTCGCGACTGCTCTCTATGGCGGCCGATTTAACTCTCGCCTCATTGACATCGGGTGTTGTAAACCCTGCTGTCAGCGATATGCCGTTAGTACCCATAAAGCACTTTGTGAAGTTGTAGTTCTTAAGAGTGAGTACGCATTCCGCCCCGACTATCGCCTCTGTGCTTGCTTTTATTTCTCCGCCGGTGATAAACACCTTATAGCCCTTACGCGCCAGCTTCTTAGCGTGAATAAAGCCGTTCGTAACAAATGTCACGTCCTTCACATTCAGATAGTCGATCATTTTCTCGGTCGTTGTACCTGCATCAAGGAACACGAAGTCACCATTTTCAATAAGCTCTGCGGCATATTTTGCAATTGTCATTTTTTCTTCGGTACAGATAGAAGCTTTTTCTTCCACATTCTTTTCAACCGAGGTAAAACTTTCGTTCCTTGACATCGCTCCGCCTCGTACCTTGATTATTTTACCCTCATTTGCAAGAATAATCAGGTCACGTTTTACCGTTGATGCCGAAACGTCCAGCATTTCGGCAAGTTCTGCGATAGTAACGCTTGAGCGCTCGTTTACCGCTTTGATTATCATTGAATGACGTTCTTCTGTCAGCATATTAAGACCTCTTATAAATATCATGATATTACTTGTTTGAGCTGTTTTAAGCTCTTATGGACTGTTGCTCTCTGTCCTTGAGCTAATAATAACATACCAAAAGCTCAAATTCAAGCACTTTGGCTCAGAAACATTCAATTCTGCGTGATTTTTGTTGTGTTTAACAACAAATGTGAGATGAATTTGTGCACAATGAACAAATTTGAGCAATTGCCAACCGTTACGGTTCGTATCCGCTCAATATTGACAAATTCAGCTCAAGTATTTATTTTTAGCTTTGCACCAAATACACGCCGAATTTCAAAAATCGTTTCATTTTTGAGATAAAAGTACCGTTTTGCGTACAAACTTCACAAAAGAGGCTCATTTTTGTGAAGTTCGGGTATATTTTAACGTGTAATTCACAAAAAACAACGATTTTTGTGAATTACAATGGATAATAACAGCGGCAGATGGTTTTCCGTCTGCCGCTTATACCTATGTTCGTTTGTCGCTTAAATCTACAAAGCCCTACTAAATGTCAAAAGATAAAAATGAATTAGCGTCTGCCTTTTTCTATTATCTTTGTTAAAATGTCACGGACGCCAACTTCATAGGTGTTAAAATCATCAATGTTTGTGTCTTTCAACCAAAGTTGCCCCTCACCTACATTGCCTCGATGTTGACCAATGGAATAATAGCGATTATTTTTAACTTCATCACTTGAAAGAACCCAATAGCGTATAACATCACGCCATACTGCAATCCAAACAAAAACATCACAACAGGCAGGTTTAATTTGCTGAAAATTCATATCAAACCCATATTTTGAATCACTTGAAAGCGCTTTAATTATCAATGAATCACCACTTTTACGTCGTACAGCTCTTGACGCTTTCACCTCAATTCTTATACCGTTATACCAAAAATCATATTGTCCTGAATAATTTGGGTCATATGATGTAGACGGACGTTGCAATTCCGGCACAACTTCATTAAGATGGCGTTGTGCCCACGTTTCTCCAAAAGTGCGAGGAGCTGTAATTTCAAACACATATAAATATTTGTTGCGTTCTAAATATCTATTGCGAATATCAAGATACTGTTGTAATGTAATAGTGTCGGTTCCTATCAAATGGCTGATAATGTACTCAAACTTATTGAATGGATAGACAGAATACAAGCTATCTAAAATCTCATCGCTAAGGTTATACTTGCTCCCGTTCGCTTTATTCATAATAACTATTTGATTTTTCAGCTCTTTAATCAGCTTTTCCATTTACCATTCTCCTAACATATGTTATTTGCTCTTCTGTCAAGCCGTAGATAGAATATATGTATCTGTTTATTGTTTCGATCTTTTCTTTATCACCTTCTAAAATATTGTCAACAAATGTAGATAACATTCTATTGTCGTGCGCAGAAATATCAGGAAAAGGAAGTTCAATTAAGTTTCCTTTTAATATCTTTACTTCGCCGAACAACCTTAAATATATAAATTGAAATAAGGTCGAATTCAAAAAAGCCATAACTGTTTTTGTGCTCATGGAAGGGATATTTGGAATAAGAATATTAGCGCTATTGAGAAAAAGGCTTGCACTATTATCATAAGCAAAAACCAGTTTTTTTGATATAAACTTATACACCAATTTTTCAGGCGAGCGGTAAATTTCTTCTTTTGCAACTTGCTGTAATTTAGTCCTGTCATATAAAATGTAATTTTTAGCAGGTAGTAAAATATAAGGTCGGATTTCTTTTCCGGTATATATTTTTTCCATACCATCAAAGCATTCTGCGGACAGCTTTTTTTTATTGTCACCTGTGACAATCCCTAAAGCCCAAATACTACTTTGTAGAGAATATTTACCCTTGCTTTTAACAATCCTAACTATAGATAAATCTTCGTCTGAGAGTAAATTAAGTATTAGGTTCTCGGTTTCATTCACCGTTTTTGTTTCTACAGTTCTTTTTTGACCGTCTGTGTAGACGTTGAAGCGTTCTTTGTCTGCTCCTTTTCCACATTCTATATCTACAAATTTTGTAGTTACACTTGAGAATAAGCTGTCATATGTTGTAATACTTACAAGCCCGGCTTGATTGATTATAAAATTACGAATATCTTTGTGAATCTTAACGTTCAGAATTGCTTCAGGAAAAAGAAATCTAATCGTACCATTTTGGTTTAATTGATCATAGGCTTTTACAAAGAAAAATGAAAAAGTTTCTTTAGATGTGATGAAATCAGTGCAACTATAATCGTCCATAGCACCCCAAGGGGGATTAGTAGCAATATAGTCGAACTTTTTTTCAAATATAGGATGTTGCTGTATTAGAGAGTTTCCCATCAGAAAGTTTAAGCAGTATATCTGTGGAACAAATTCTATGTCCCGGTATTTCAACAACATATTGATTTTTGCAATGAGAACGGCTACTTGATCGTTATCAACTCCAAAAATTTGATTGGGGTCATTAGTAGCAACTGTCATTAAGAATGCTCCGCTTCCACAACAGGGATCAAAGAACGATTCTCCATTAGAAAAATCGAAATCATTCGTCATATTATAAGCAATTTTTTGTGGGGTATAGTAAGAGCCAATGATATTTTTCTTGCCCTCTTGTAAATAGGATTGATATATCAATCCTAAAAAATCAAATTCATTGGTTGGTAAATCGACAATCAATAACTCATGAATAATTGCGATATTGGCATATTCATTTAAAACGTTTATAACATGCGGCTTTTCATATATTTTATTCTTTTTCAAAAGGTTGATACCCAATGAAAAAACTGCTGACATTATATCAATGTTGTTTACATCTAAATAGTCAAGTATGTTTTGAATGAAAAAAATATTTTCTTTATCGGTCATGTATTCCATAGGAATAACCCGTTTTTTAGATTGTCGCTTATTAGCGCGCGTTATTAAACGTTCAGTCGATAGTGTATTGAGTTTTTTCCAATTCCTTATAGTAGCATCAGAAACGCCGTATTTCTTTGTATCTGCATAAAAAAATGTTTGTCCTTTAGATGTTTCTGCAATATCATCACCCCCACAATTCAAAGCGGTTTCAATCTCTACAAAATCCTTCTTCGCAGTAGATTCCCCTTTTCCCATTTTGGCAAGTACACTTGTACCAATACCCGCCGCCTTGCGTATTTCAGTTTTAGTCATATCTTTATTCATCATCAGTTCCCTTAACCTTGTTTTTTCCGTTTGTGATGGTTTTTATTATTGCTTTCTTCTTTTCCTGTGCTAAGTTTCTCCTTTATTTAAGAGCGGCTTCGATCGCGTTTATCTCCTCATCAGTAAAATCAAGCTTATTTATACACTCAACGTTTTCAACTATCTGTGCCGGGCGGCTTGCACCGATAAGGACGGTTGCTACCGCCTTATTATGAAGCACCCACGAAAGCGCCATCTGCGACAGTTTCTGTCCTCTGCTCAGCGCAATTTCATTCAGAGCATTAAGACGCTTCAGCATTATATCATCAAGCTGTCCCTCAAGCCACGGTGCGCCGCCTTTAGCAAGACGTGAATCTTCGGGAACGCCGTGGAGATACTTATCTGTAAGAAAGCCCTGATAAAGCGGTGAGAATACGGCAAGGCTAAGGTTGTTGTCGAGGCAGTATTTATCGAGATTGTCACGTTCCACCCAGCGATTGAGCATTGAATATGACGGCTGATTTACTATAAACGGCGTTCTCAGCTCTTTGAATATTTTCTGAATTTCTGCGGTCTGCTGTTTATTGTAGTTCGATATTCCTACATACAACGCTTTACCCTGTCTTACCGCATTGTCAAGTGCGAGTGCGGTTTCTTCAAGAGGTGTATCAGGATCAAAAATGTGATGATAGAATATATCGACATAGTCGATCTTCATACGTTTAAGACTTTGGTCGAGCGAAGCAGTAAGATACTTTCTTGAACCGTTCTTATCGCCGTAAGGACCGGGCCACATTTCATAACCGGCTTTTGTTGAAATGCACATTTCATCACGGTATTCCCTCATACCGCGATCAAGTATCAGCCCAAAGTTCTCTTCTGCGCTTCCGTTGTAAGGATGTCCGTAGTTATTAGCAAGATCAAAATGTGTTATACCATGGTCGAATGCGGTATGTACCATTTTTTCCGCGTTGGAAAAATTCGAGCCGAAGCCGAAATTCTGCCATAAACCCAGTGAAACTGCCGAAACTTTAAGTCCGCTGTTTCCCAGTCGGTTATATACCATTTTTTCATAACGTTTGTCATCAGCTTTAAACATTTTAAAACCTCCACATATCTGTTTTTTATGAATTTATTATACACTGAAAGCAGTTGAATTTCAACCGTTATCCCGAAATAAAAAAATAACCTCATGTAAACGGAAAAACCGAAAACACGAGGCTACTTTGCAATATGTATCACTTATCTTAAAAAGCCGAAGCTTCTTATAATTGCGGGTTCCTTAGCCTTGCCGGAGCAGATCTGGAAGAAAGAAATTATCTTTATAACCCATAAAATTCCCTGTAATATCGGGAATGCAATCCAACCGAGGAAAGGAATTATAAGAACGAATACAGAAAGGATAGAAACAACGGTTATCTTAAGAGCCTGTCTTACATGGAACATTGTGTACTTTGATGAGTGAGTTGCGAGGAGGGCAACAATGATGCCGATAAAATCCATAAGGTAACAAAGCATGGCAAAAACCTTGTTGTCTGAAATATCCTTGGGATCAAATTCAGCCGTATGATCATACGGATCATAGCCCGGAGCAGCCGCATACGCTCCCTGAGGAGGAATTGCACCCTGCTGAGGCGGTATAGCATTTTGCTGGGGAGGTACTGCATTCTGCTGAGGGGGCACTGCACCCTGAGGTTGCGCATTGCCGAACTGTACACCGCAAGTCGTGCAGAATAAAGCGCTGTCATCCAGCTGTGTTTTGCAATTAGGACATGTTTTCATATTCATTCTCCTTGATTACCGTGTCTTACAGTTATTGTTTACTTTCCTGTAGACGAATATTGTAATTTCTTGCTATTATTATAGCATTTTTGTTCCGGTATGTCAATGAAATGGTGTAAAAAATGAAAAAATTCAACTATCAAAAATTAAAATCAATTAAATCAGCTCAAATCTTCGATATTCTCAATTTCTACAACTACCACAATTTTTATCATTATATGCGAATTTGCTTTTCACTATACGACCTTACCGTTAAAACCTAAGCATCCATAGCAACAAAAAAGCACTGCCTGAGCAGTGCTTGAATGTGATATCGTGACAAAATAGATTTGTCCCTCGCGGGCAAAAAAATCGCCCCTAGAAGAAACTAGGGGCGAAATCGGGTCCAGCGTCACGCTGGTTGGCTACAGTATACGAAATAGATTATTTTAACGCGGATGAAAACCTGATAGCACCAAGTGCATCAACGGGCGAAAATGCGTGTCAAGGCACTCAACTGGGTATGGTATTCAATGATACTAGTGGCTCCGCCAGATTCTCTTAGCTGTAAAATGGTAAACACACTACTAAATGTGATCTTATTGATTTTCCATTTGAGAGTGAGTGGTCAGTTTTTGTATCTCAGTTTTGAGGAAAACAGTTAATTTAGATACACTCAATTCCTCGTGATCAAGTTCTGCCGGAACATAGTAGATATAAAAGAAATTATGATGTTCTATATTCTGATTTGTTGAAGCTGATGTTGCAGTTCTAAATGTTAATACCCTATTTTGAAATGCAATATATATCTTATCAGAATCAAATTTTTTTATCTTGTTAACTGCTTCAACCCATACCACATTATCAAAACCGAATTCATGAAATTTTTTCGACCATTCTGAATTTAGATAACCGTATTTTCCACAATTACAAACAGAATTGTCCTTGATGACTCTGAATAGCGCTTCCTTTTCGGAATCCGAAAAATCACTTAAAAATAAGTTATATTCTGCAAATGACTTCCACAAACTGACCTTGTATTTCCTTGTAAAGAATTCATCAAGAAGAATACGTAAATTGTCTGTATTATCAAATTTATTGCAAAGAAGTCTACAGTGAGAAAACAGGCTGATAATATCGCTGTCGGTCGGTCGAGGTGGAAGATCAATAAGGTCTTTTTCAGAACTCACTCCCTGAGTGCTGGAATAAAGCTCATTAATCATTCTTCTCCAACTAAGCGTTTTGTTTAAGCAATCCACGGAGCTGGTGTTTTCACAGGAATCAAGTCTAGAAATTAGTTCCATGCACTTTTCAAAAATATCAATCAAAAGATAGTTAGAATAGTACACAACTTTATGGTGAGTATAAATCCACTGGTATTCATAATTACGTGCTATCAGGACATTCTCTATAACACTGAGCGAGTTCTTGTTGTACCCAAGAGTATAATTAAGGGTACATTTTTTTATCCTGTCAGAATAATCACCCACTATTGTTCCAGTCAATAGACCGTTGACTGTCCCTTCTATATATGCTTGGTTAAACTCAATGGTTTCAGATTTAATCGTAACAGACCCATTTACATTTTTACCGTCTATTTCCGAACCCAATAGTTCAAGCGCCTCATTACTTATCAGTCCACGTATCTCAATCGTTGATTCATTTCCAATATTTTCCGGAATCGAATGGTATTCCGTGCCATTAACAGAAATGATATCATTAGAAACGGAACTAAACTTAATTGTTGGAGAATTTTTGTTACGCATCTGACCCTTAACATTTATTTCTCCGAGTATTGAACAAGTAAAACATTCTGCAGTGAAAGAGCCAGAACACCTCCCAATAAACGAGCATTTATTGTTGTTATCGTTTGATAAACTAAAATTTATAACGTTTGAAGAGAAATTAAAATTTTTGATATTAGCTCTATTAAAAGAAGTTATTGGGATTATTGTCAAAGAACTAAGAAGTCTATCCGTGTCTATGCTCACATTATTTACGCCCGATGATTGAGAATCACGAATTATATAATCAAGAGAATCAACATCAATCGTATCTGAATTAAGCAATTCAATCAGGCAATTTAATATTTTTGATGATTTTTCAACATTATTTGAGTATTTGCATCCAGTAATAGCCCTTGCAATAAACTCTAGAGAACTGTCAATTGATTCGGGGTTAGCGAAATTCTTTCTCAACAACTCTGAAATTGCCGATTTATAATATGTACATACCAACAAAGCACTCATTCGTTCATGCGGCGCTGATTTAGTTTTAGTTATATCAGTTTTGAATTCAGTGTTAAAACACGCAGCCAATTTTTCTGTTAAAGTAAGTTCACCATCAATTTTCATATCATAAATAAATTCCATTGTATGGGAAAAGGGCGTATGTCCACAATCGTGCAGTAAACAGGAAATCTCAAAAAGCATCTGATATTTATTCCAAAATTGATCGTTTTCTTTGTCACTGTCATATACACTATAATAATCGGTTTTTCCATCATCATAATCTGATCTCAAATTGTTTCTTAGGCAATTAATTGCTTTGTTTCCAAGATAGAAAGTGCCAAGAGAGTGGATAAACCGGTCATGACGTGCAGATGGGTATAGAACTCTCATGCCAGTTTGTTCAATATTTCTGAGCCTTTGAAAAACATCTGTGTCAATGAATGCGCTGACGTATTCTTCAGGAACAGAAATATATCCGTGAACAGTATCCCTAAAAATTTTCGTTTTCCTGTTAATCATCATGACTTCCACCCTTCTTAAATATCTAATTCAGCGTATAAAGCTGAATGATCGGTTAGTTTTCTATGCCTGGTTTCATGAATAAAATAACATTGTCCGATATTTTTGACCAAGTCCGAAGAAGCAAAAATATAATCATATCGGTACCCGTCACCTGTTCTGCCCACCCAGCTGTGATCCTGCTTTCCGGGATTTGACTTGCAAAACACATCACAATACCCATTATTAATAATATGGTCGTAAAATTCATATTCCCATGTATAAAACGTTGGGTAATGTGGGATATGATTCCTGTCCAGGATGTTAAAGTCACCGGCTATAATGGTTTTTTTGGCAGGGTGCCTGTTTAGCTCGCTGCTGACCCAATTTATAAATTCTGTTTTTCTATTGATTTTTTCAATGCTCCTATCCCTTGATGGAACATATAATCCGATAATATTTAGATTATCTATTCCCGACCCAACACTCACCTGTGAAAATCTAGAATAAAGCCTATTATTCGACTCAAAAATATTATATTCTGAACAGATTTCGCGTTTGGATATAATCATTACACCTAGATCTCCAGTCTTTGACCTTGGATAGCTGACGTAAAATTTGACGCCTGTGTTAATCGTTTTAAAATCAAAACCATTATCGAAGAAATGATCGTATATATATTGACAGCCTTGACTGTTTTTGGTCTCAGTCAAGACAAGAATATCAAAACTCTGTTGATCTATCCACTCGCATTGACGTTTCGCTCGTTCCAATGATGGATTTCCGACATTCATTGTGAGTATTATAGTTTTCATGGTTACTCCTATCAATTAATTGTGGATTAAAGCTTGACGTATCATTCCGCCAATCCTTGCTATATTGTTTTGCAAATCGTCTATTGTATCGTTTGTCAGCTCAACAACATTATATCCCTTGTCTGTTAAAAAGGTTACCGCCTTTTTATAAAGATCAATCTCCTCTTTTCTGGTCATACACTTCTCGAAATATGTCATCACGCTTCGTTCAAGAAGCCTTTATTGGACCGCTTCTTCAGACGCCAGTATGATTATACTTATGTCAGGGATCAAGAAATTCTTGTTTAGATCCCATACTTCATCTCTAGAAACTCCATCAAACACCTGAAGCACCATACTGGATTCTATATATCGGTCAGAAATAACGATGTCATATTCTTCAAGCATCGGTACGATCTCATTGCTCAGGTGGTTCTGGCGATCCTTGGCAATCATTTTTGCGTATTCAATGCCTCTTAATTTTTCTTCGTTGACACGAATTGATCTGCCGAAGTCGGTATCAGTTGGTTCTTTTGTGCAATAGATTTTGAATTCATCCTTAACACAGTCTGCCAATGCTTTTATAAACGATGATTTCCCAACGCCATTGGGGCCCTCAACCGTAATAAACATTTTTATTCTCCTATACTAATTTGTATTAGTGACATTGATCAATGGACGCAATTTCTCATCACATTCTTCTAAATGTTTACCCAAAGCAATTTTTGATGCATAACAGCCTTTCTTGCATTCTCTGTTTACGCATTCAGCACACACCTTATCGAACATTATAGGAAAACGATAATTATTCACGTCCTTGTTCCAGTCGAAACTGCTACTAAATATATTCCCCATCACAAAATCCTGATAATCATATATGCTGGAACTATTTTTGGCTGCAAAGACCATATAAGGGCAGTATGCTATATCGCCATTTGTAAAGATATATATAATATCACCGGCGGGACATTTATTGAGCGGAATACTATTCGAGTTAGGAAATCTAATGAAAACTGTTTCAAACTTACTACCCGAATAGCTCTCCACAGCTTTCCGCAAATCGAGCATCTGGTGTTCCGTGTATGACAAGGACACCGTTTCTTCTCCTCTTCCGAATTCGGACAGCGGATTGAACAACACATACTTTGCATTATTACCTTTCGCAAATTGGCAAATGTCTTTATATTCTTCTATAGAAGCATAGATATTTGGGGTCACAAGAATGCCATTAAGCATATTTTCGCTTCCCAGCATTTTTATATTATTCAGTATATGAGTGAATAATCCGACACTATCATTCCCCCTAAATTTTCCATGAGATACATTGGAAAATCCGTCAAGACTGACATTAAAATGAATCTCTCCTAATCTCTTGATCCTATTAACAAAATCCGAAGTCACGAGAGATGCATTTGTACAGATACAGACGCTTATTTCGCTTTTTCTCAGAGCTTCTACAACTTCAAACAGATGTGGATAGACAAAAGGCTCTCCACCTGTCAGGGTAACCTTTGAAATGTTGTTTTTTACAAACTCAGGAATAACTTTAGTCAGGATCAGGTCTAAATCCATATCTTGTCCGCTAGAAACTGAAGAAACAAAGCAATGTTTGCAATGAAGATTACAACGTTCAGTTATTTGAAGAAGACTCTTTTTGGATGGATAATCTGCTGCCGTCCTGAAATAACATGCTGCGCATTCTGATGTTGAATACACTTTCATTATTTAATAACCTTCTTTCCATTTTTAATAAAATGTGAGTGGTAAAAAGTTTTAAAAGCCCATGGACAAATTATTCAGGCAATTGCTGAACCGATCATCGTTTTCGGTGAGCCGAAACTTTCGCAGGATCATATACAAGATTGGTATATACCATTGACAAGCTATTTGAGAATCTATCATGTGTCATATAAAACATCTGATTTTGGTATTGTTTGCCAAAATATAAATCCATTTTGCAAATTAATTCTGACTCAATTAATAAAAGAATTATTTCTCAAACATAATATACAATTATCCGTACTTGAAACAATTATCCGTACTTAAACAATTCTACTTTTATTTTATTATAATATACTTTGACAATTTTTTCAATACCGTTTTGCACAAGATGTCGAAATATTGCGTGAACGGCAACAAAATCTCTTTTTTAGACAAAATACGACACCGGTATTTATGTAGATTCACATAGGTTTGACATGAAATTTATCTCATAGTTACGCTCATATGTAACTATACAGATAAAGCCGAACGGGTAAGAACCGTCCGACTTTGTCTGACAAGCTGCATCTCCTTCCTCTACATTCCCATTCCGTATTCCGTGTCGATCCCTGTGCCGGATTCCAAAAGTTTCTTGCCTTCGGCGGCGAGCCAATCCTTGTCTTGATATTCAGACTCGGAGAGCCCTCCGCGGACATTGAGCATATGGATTCGTCCGACGCACTCGACATCGTTCGTGTCCTCTACCAGCGTAAAACGTGCGAGGTTGTAGGTGAGGTTGATTATATTTTTCAACCCGTAACCGATTTCCGCTTCATCGCATGACAGCACGGCGAGGAACTGTTTACTTTCCAACTTGTCCATCCCGTCAAGCCGTTTGCCGAGATAGTTCAGCGCGTCAAGACTGACATCACAATCTGTCAGCACGGACAGCTCCAAAGGCTCAATCTCAATTACTGTTGCTATCGGTGCGAGATGCTCCGGATTCATGCCAAGCTCGCCGAGTTTTTTCGACAGCTCCGTTTCCGTACACGCGAAGACTATCTCCGTGCAGTATGTGATGTTCTGAATTGTTGCTTTGATCATTTTGATACCTCCGTTATCCCATTCTCATGTCCATATCCTCGCCGGGGTCATCGACCGAGGTTATATTGACATACTCGCCGATGATCCCAAGCGCTTCCTCATAACTTCCGCTGCCTAAGACCTTTTCCGTCATTTCGGACGCTTCGTCTGATAAGCCATTTCTTTTCAGAGTCCTTGATGCAATCCCGACAAGATTATAGATGTTTCCATTCTCCCTAATCAACGGGCAGTCGGGTTTTACGCACTTATTTTCATTGCTCATATTGATTCCTCCATATTTATATTTCAAGCCCGTCAATGCTTGGTGACCGATTATATTTCCGAATTACGTCGGAAAACGAAAAAAAAAGCGCCCATAAATCACCTCTCGCTTTATACGAGAAGCAACTTACAGGCGCTAACGCTTGTGTACTTATAATATGTGCATTTTACACAGTTTCAACTGCAAAAATTTTGTTGCCAAAAGGGTTCAAATCACGTCAAAATCTTTTTTGTCAAGATTCTGAAAATAAAAAATCGCCCGTGAATAATCTCTCGTGAACGAGAAATTATTCACAGGCAACTTGGTAAAAATGTCCAATTTGAACCGGAAAAATTTTGTAGGGGAGGGTTCAAGTCCACTTTTGTGTCGAAAATATCTGTGGACCGTGAATCCTGTTTTTCAAAAGATTTATGCCCGCAAGTGGCTTTGTCAAGCCGTTTGCGGGCATAATATCTATTTGGTCACATTAAGTTGGCTCCCCCTGTTGGACTTGAACCAACGGCATCGTGATTAACAGTCACGCGCTCTACCGACTGAGCTAAGGAGGAATATATAAAGAAAGCACAGGAACTGTGCTTTCTTCTTTATGTCGGCATCTATCTATCTTCCCGGGCAGTCACCCGCCAAGTATTTTCGACGTAAATGAGCTTAACTACTGTGTTCGGAATGGGAACAGGTGGAACCTCATCACAATCAACACCGACTTTTAAGGGATATTCCCTCAAAATTGAATAACGAACCAAAAACAAAACATATATTCTCATTAGGTTTAAGCCCTCGACCGATTAGTATCTGCAGGCTAAATTGCTCACACAACTTACACCGTAGACCTATCAACCTCGTAGTCTTCAAGGGGTCTTAACTTAAAAGTGGGATATCTTATCTTAAGGACGGCTTCACGCTTAGATGCTTTCAGCGTTTATCCGATCCGCACTTAGCTGCCCAGCTGTGCCACTGGCGTGACAACTGGTGCACCAGAGGT
>OMNP01000309.1_pt1 | contig 21106 bp, 16 predicted proteins | sample 1673811 | NCBI WGS metagenome assembly OMNP01 (sample SAMEA103958127, study PRJEB25191) | human gut metagenome | biome: human-associated habitat [ENVO:00009003]; feature: intestine environment [ENVO:2100002]; material: feces | place: Germany | collected 2013/2015
CATCTGACTCTCTCCTCTAAAAAATTCATTCATACTGTAATAATGGTTTAGAAACTGCTTCGTATATTTCGGAAAACAGTCCTTTCCGCCCGATGTCAAGTCTTGGACAACTTTTTTCACAAATAAATTTGAAAAAGGCACAAAAAAATAAGCCCCACAAGGCTTTCAATCGGTTTTGTGAACCAATTTGTGCCTTGTAGGGCTTATCTGTTTTCTATATTCTGTTTATCTTATACCGCCTGCAAAGGAGTATTCTCCATTACCTTTTCAAACTGTTCGACAGTCATTTTTGCTTTTTCAGCAGCACGTTCCAGCTTCAAATCTCCATCTCGAACAAGCTGCACGAGCATCCTGAGTTCGCCTCGTTCTTCGCTTTCGTTCATCATTTCCTCAACAGCTTTGCACACATCAATCACCTCCGCGCCCTCTGGAATATCCAGCGGTGTATTCGTAACTGCTTTAATAACCCTCGCCGCGTTTGCTTCTATCAGCATACGCGGATTATCAGTCAAAAATTCAGATAAGCGTTTCTTATCTTTGGAATACTTAATGTATCCAATGACTTCTCTCAGACTTGAAGAGAATCTTTCCAAATCCTCTGCGCTTAGCTTTGCAGGGTCAATCAGGTGAATCTGATAGTCCTGCACAAAGTTCAGAAGATTCTTATTTTTAACCGCCATCATCTCATGGAGTGACAACGGCCCATCCCATTCATTTGCGCCAAAGTGCAGCACCAGCGTGATAACAGGAGTAATCTTATCTTCTTTGTAGAATCCAGAAAGATACTCGCCACGGCTATGCCCTTTTGCATCTCCATCACTCGCACGATGCTTGGCTGCAATATCAGCCACCTGTTTTCCGTACTGGAGAGCATCATAGATGATGTTGCGGACAGGCATTGCATAATGAATGTCAGTCTGATTTTCGATTCCCAGTAAAATGTACGCAGCCTCATCATCCTGTTTAATGATTGCTGATTTCAGCACATCACGGTATTTCTGAACTGCTTCTTCAGGCTGTTTTCCATCTTCATCCTGCGATCCAAACGGTAATGCAATCTCCGTAGTATCCAGTTCTTGCAGTTGTTTAGGGTCTACAACTGCTTCGCCGCCGTAGATCAAGTAATTAAACGCATCCGCAAACACAGAATTATCTTTCATATAGGCTTTGGTCACGGTATCAGCTAATCCCATTGGCTTACACCTCCTTGTCGTAGTCAACAGTAGCTTTTGTCCGCTATTGTAATTCTATCTTACCATAAACCACTCATCATATCAAGCTGTGCAATTCCCTCAAAATCCTTAAATTTTTACGAACAGTTGTCCATAATATAACATTGTCGTTGATGTTATATCATGGACAACCGCTTGATGCTACTTTCCTGCCGTGCTATACTTATCCTATACAAAATTATCAAGAGGAAGTGCATTATCATGAGCAAAAGACTTGTCGCCTATTTTTCTGCCAGCGGTGTCACCGCAAAAGTTGCCGAAAATCTGGCAGATGCTATCGGTGCAGACGTTTTTGAGATTCAGCCGGAAGTTCCTTATACCAAGGCCGATTTGAACTGGATGGATAAGAAATCCCGTAGCACCATCGAAATGAGCGATCCGACCTCTCGCCCTGCCATCGCCGCTAAACGTGATAACATGGACGAGTATGACACCATCTTTGTCGGCTTCCCTATCTGGTGGTATGTTGCTCCCACCATCATCAATACATTTCTAGAAAGCTACAATCTGAAAGGTAAAACGATTATTCCCTTTGCCACCTCTGGCGGCAGCGGCATGGGTAAGACCAATGAAAAACTTGCGCCGAGTTGCCCCGGTGCAAAGTTGCTGCATGGTAAGGTGTTCAACTCCTATTCCAGCAAAGCCGACTTGTCTGCATGGGTAGAAACGCTGAGCCTGTAACTTTCACATTCCTGCGGAATGAAACGCCCTCATAGCTGAGAAGATTTACGAATCCTCTCAACTATGAGGGCGTTGTTTTTTATTCATGCAGTTCCAAGGGCAGGCCATCCGGGTCAAAGAAAAAGGTCATTTTCTTTTTGGTGTAGCTGTCTAATCGAATCGGTTCACATTCAATTCCCATCTGCGCAAGTTCTTCCACGGTAGCTTCCACATTCTCCACCCGGAACGCCAGATGCCGCAGACCGCAGGCTTCCGGCCTGTTTACACGTTTGGGTGGGTTCGGCTCTGCAAAAATTTCCAGTTCAATCGCATCGGCTCCATCACCGACACACAAATCCAGTTTCCAGTCATTCCGCTCCTTGCGGAAGTTTTCTCTTACAACTGCAAAGCCCAGTTTGTTCACATAAAAATCTTTCGACTTTTCATAGTCAGAAACGATAATCGCCACATGATGAATCGCCGCCAATTTCACTATCTGTACGCCTCCCTATTTTATATGTACCATGCCTGCCGAAGCATTACTGCCGCCAGTTCCAGAAGCACGATCACGCTGCCGACCACCTGCGGTATCATAAAAATCACGAATCCACCGATCAGCATTTGAAGTGCTTCCATCCCCTGTGATTGCTGCATCAGGAACGAAAGCATCGCCGTTACCAATAGCACACTGCCCAGCAGATAGAAAAACCATGCCGAACAGTGATGCAGAAATACCACAAACCATTTTGCCAGCCACACAGCAAGAATCAGCGGCAGGGTTATCATCACCAGCACCAATTTTAACAGCCATCGAATCGCTTTCATAATGTCCTCTTTCCGGCCGTTTTGTTGCCCATATTATAACACACTCTTTGTTGTTACAACATGGACAACTCAGCCTTTTCAAACTTTAACCTGTGTGTAACGCTTTTACAGCATCCTGAATGCTCTGCTCATATTTGAACCGTACCACAATGCGCCCGCCATCATATACAAAGACATTCTCAATGAACGCCGACACCATACTTGCCGTAAGCCGCGTTCCATTCAAAAAGTTTTCTGCCTGCTCTGCCGCTGCGCGCACAGTTCCCGGCACAACGCTCTTGGTGGATTCTTCCACTTTGGATTGTTCAATTTGCTCTTGTACCTCTGAAATTCGTCTATCACACTCCTGCTTTTTCTGCTTGTAAGTATCCAGTAAGAGCGTTCCTGCTGCATATTCCTCATACATCCGCATCTTCTCCCCTTTCAGATTTTTAAGTTCCTGCTCCATCAGAGTTTTGCGGCGGCTTGCCTTTTTGTGGGCTTCCTTCAATCCTTGTTCTTCCTTTTGAATATCTCCATAGAGGACATCAAGCAGGGAGAGTTCCTTTTTAAGTGCTTGAAAAACCGCATTTTCAATGTCACTGACCTGAAAGACTTCGGATGTACATTGAGTTTGCCCCACAAGTTCCAGTCCTTCTCTGCACCAGAATGTTGGAACAGCCTGTTTGAAATTGTGCGCCATCACTCGCCTGCAATTTCCGCAGCGGACTTTTCCTTTCAGTGGGAAGTCCACACCGCCCATCAACACTTTATGACTGTTGCTCTTTATGACAAGCTGCGCCTTTTCAAATTCTTCCCGGCCGACGATTGCTTCATGGGTTCCCTCTGTAATAAACTGCTGTCCTTTGGGGACTGTTCGGACAATGCTTTTGCCAGAAATCAGAGTTTTGGTTTTGCCCAAAACCATCGCCCCGGTGTACACATACGCCGTGAGGATTTTCCAAACGCGAGAACTGTCCCACAGAATCACTGGGGCAATGGTATAGGTCGTTTCTTTGCCATACGCCTTATTTTCTTTGTTATATACGCTCGGCACAGGAACATTTTCGTCATTGAGCATCATCGCTATATCTCTTGTTCCCAGCCCCAGAATCGCAAGGTCGAAAATACGCCGCACGATTTTTGCGGCTGGCGGGTCAATGATAAATGCGCCCTTTTTGTCCGGGTCAAACTGATAGCCGAACGGTGCAGCAGATGCCGTTGTGATGCCTTTACGCCACTTGACCTGATTGGCAGTCCGCAGTTTCTTTCCTGCATCCCGGCAGTACATGGTATTTACCAGATTACTGACAATCACATCCATGCCCAGCGTTGTACCTTTATAATTATTGCTGTCATAGTTATCATTGATGGCAATGAGCCGGACACCCAGCAGGGGAAAAATCTGCTCCATGTACTCACCCACACCGATATAGTCTCGGCCAAAGCGAGAGAGGTCTTTTACTATGATGGTATCAATCTTGCCATTGCGTACACCATCCATCATCTGCTGGAATCCAGGTCTGTCAAAATTGCTGCCTGTGTAGCCATCATCTACAAAATCCATCACAGGCACATTTTGCAGACTTTCTTTGCAGGAGATATACCGTTGGATTAGTTCTTTCTGGTTCTCAATGCTGTTGCTCTTATCCTTGCCATCTTTGCCCAAATCGCCATCAGCCCTTGAAATGCGCTGATACGCTGCAATCATGTTTCTGCACTCTCCTTTCCAAGTTCTGTAAACACATCCCGAAATCCGAAAACAATCCGAATCCGCTTGTCCGCACTCACTTCGATTTTCTGCACAAGGGATTTTACCAACTGAATGTCAAATTCAAAGTTGTCCAGATGTTCTTCCAAATGAGAAGTCATATTCAGGTATTCTTCGATCTGCCGTTCTACTTCCGCTTTTTTGTTTTCTGCTTCCTGCAGCGCAGCCCGTAGACCATCATACTGTCTGGAATAATCTTCCCGAATCAGCTGGTAATCTTCGGAATCCACCACACCAGCCACATAGTCCGCATAAAGCTGTTCTCGTTTCTTTGCCATCTGACTGACTTTATCGGTCAGGCTCATTATTTCGCCCTTTGCGCGGTAGACAGGATTTTGCACATCTTCAATTTTTCGCAGTTCTTCTACCACCTTGCGCCTATCACTAAGTTGTGTAATAAACAGGTGCAGCTGATCCATTAACAAGGCTTTCAGCAACTTTTCTGTAATCTGGTGGCCGATGCACTTATCGTCGGCCTGCCGCGCCTTGCAGATGTAATAGCAGACCTTTTTACTTTCTTCCGCTCCATGCGGCAGTCGTTCAAACTCCATCGGTCTGCCACAGTCTGCACAAAACACCATTCCTGCAAGGTCATTCTGATATTCTGTCCGAATCTGCTCCGACTTTGCTCTTACTGTCTGGAATACTGCTCGATTCTTGTTCAAGATTTTTTGCACCTTTTCAAAATCATCCCTTGCGATGATGGCCGGATGTGTGTTCTTTGCCACATACCACTGTTCTTTCGGAAGGTCGCGCTTGTCCTGTCCTGCGAATAACTTCTGTGTACTTTTATTGTTGATGGTATCGCCCACATAGGTTTGATTTTCCAAGATGTGCCGGATCGTGGTTACGCCCCACTTTTTACAGGTAAGTACTTCTTTTCCCTCAACCATTTTTCTATGCCACTCCCGTGGAGTCGGAACCTGCAGCAATGTCATCCGTCGAGCAATTTCAAAAATTGGTACACCCATCAGTTCCCACTGGAAAATCAACTGCACATAAAATGCAGCTTCCGGGTCAATTTCATTACGCTTTGTCACGGGGTTCCGAATATAGCCATACGGAGCATCGTTTCCGACTGCATAGCCTGCTTCTTTCTTACGCTGCAAAGAAGTCCATATCTTTTTGGATATGTCTTTCGCGTACATTGCGTTGACCATATTCCGAATCGGGAGAGCCAAACTTTCCATGTCCTCTTTGCGCGTACTGTCAAAATTATCTGTAACAGCAATCAATCGAATCCCCAAAAATGGGAACACCGTTTCGATATAGTATCCTGCTTCCAGATAGTTGCGACCAAAGCGCGAGAGGTCCTTCACCACAATGCACTTGATTTTCTTCTGCCGCACATCGTTCATCAGGCGGGTAAATGCAGGCCGCTTGAAATTTGTTCCCGTAAATCCATTGTCGAAGTAGGTATCCACATAGCTCAGTTCCCTGCTGCGGTTGATATAGTCCTGCACCAGTGCGATCTGCGTTTCCATGCTCTCTTCTGTTTCTTCATCCTCAACAGAAAGCCGCCCATAGATTGCTGCTGGTATTTTTGCTTCTTCCAGCTCCGGCAGCAGCACGGAAGCTGCCGCCTGTTCCGGCTGCGGGAGATTCTTTCTACTCTTTCGTGCCATCGTCTGTTTCCTCCGTCTCTATCCGACCAAGCATCTGCTTCCATTCATACGTTTTCATTGTCAAGCCGATTTCTGCCTGTCCATCGCCCAGTAATGTAACCGTGACCTGCTCGATATACTTTTTCACAAAACTGCGGTCAAGTTCCTCCGGGGCCTTATACTGTGCCACCTGCTGAATCCATGGATTGCGCAGGCTCAATGCCCGTTCCCATACCAGCGTATCCTCCATAATTGCTGTAAGCTGTTCATTCAATTTCCGATGCGCTTCTTCATAGTCCATCAGTTCCGCATGGTACTGTTCTTCGGTGATTTCATTTGCCATATAACTTTCATACAGCGGCACACGGCGAAACTGTTCCATATTCAGTTCAGCCAGAACGGACTTCATCTGCACAGACCTCTCGGCCCGGACGACCTCAATCGCTTTCTTGCCTGCTCCCTGCTGAATCGCCGCAGCCAGCTTTTCTTCTTCCAGATGTTCCAGTTCCAGAGCGGCCATCACCTTTTTATAAATGGTAGCTGCCGGGACTTTCAGATTCTTTCCGTTTTCCTTGTGTGCGCGGCAGTAACGGCAATAGAAAAGTTCCTCCCCTGTTTTCTTATCCTTGTGCCAGCAAAGTGCGCGTCCACAGGTACAGACAATGTGCTTTGCCAGCGGATTCGGCTTTTTGTAGCTTTTCCGAATGGAGATTTTGTTTTCGCCCTCGCGCAGATTGCACGGGAACGCATGAAACTGTTCTTTGGTTATGTATGGTTCGTGGCAGTTTTCTGCAATAATCTGGCGGCTTCCATTTGCCGCCGCACCCGTATAAGTCGGGTTTCGGAATAAACACCGCAGCATATCCGTTGTCCACTGGTCTGGTTCTGCATCATAAGGTTTTCCCAAAATTCTCTTTTTGTGCTTCATGGGGGGGTCCACGCCCTGCTCATTTAACCACTTTGCAATATCACGCATTTTTCGACCGGACGCATATCTGGAAAAAGCCTCGCTCAAATAAGGAGCAACTTCTTCATCCTTTATCATGTTGCTTTCACCATTCCTGCGGATGTAACCAAACGGAACAGAGTTTGTCAGCCGGAATCCTGCGCCCTGTTTCTTTCTCCACGCAAACATGATTTCCGCGTGCATCTCACAGCGTTTTGCTTCAAAATAGTCCTCGACTTCTTTTCGGCTGACGGCTCTGGTATCCAAACCCTCCTCCAGCACGATCAGGTCGATGCCCGTTGCATAGAGCGTTTCCTTGATTGCCTGCCGTACCGCCGGGAAATCCGGCCCACAGTAATACATGGATGCCACAATAATGCAATCAAATTTTCGCTCTACGCCATCATTGGTCATTTGGTCGAACGCGGTGCGCGCTTTTTCATCGTTCTTGCGGTCAGAATACTTTTTCTGCAAATCCAGCTCTTTATGTTCCGCCAGATATGCCGCAATGCGCTGATTCTGCTCGGCAATCGTCAGTTTACTTTGATGGTTCTTCCAAGGAAGTGTCCGGGTATAGCTTACACACTTCATACTGCACTTTCCTCCGTTTCTGCTGCCGGAACACTACTGCAATATTCCAGCACATTGCGAATTTCCTGATCGAACCGATACTGGATATGAATGTGTTCCTTATCATAGACGGTGATGCTCTCTACCAGTTCCACCAGAACGCGGCGGTTCAGACTTGTCAGGTTTTGGTAGGACTTGAAATCTTCAATCCACGGCAGATGTTCCACATCCAGATTGTTCAGACAATCCCTCTGGCGGTTCATTTCTGCTTTGGCCTTACGGATAGCTTCAACCTTTTCATTAAAGGAATGGCTGAATTCCTTATACTCTTCCTTGCTGACAATACCGCTGCTCATATCTTCATAAAGCTGGCGGCGCAAGGTCTGGTATTTCTGTTCTTCCTGCTCCAACATTTTCAGATGTTCTTCCACAGATTTCAGTCTGCGTTCATTCTTGGGAATCTCATTGATTTCATCCAGACGATGTTCCAGTCCACTGATCTGCTGGACTTTCCCCTGCAATGCGGCCAGCACCACCTCTTCCAACTTACTTTCGCTGATAAGATGCGAGGAACAGCCCAGACCGTTGTGGTTTGTGACGCAGTGCAGATAAATATATTTCTTTCCGTTTTTTGATACGGTACGCCGCACCATGTTCTGTCCACAGCCGCCGCAGCGAACGATGCCCGAAAATAGATTTACAGTCTGCTGGCCTTTCGATGCGCAGGTGTCCAGCTTCAAAACTTCCTGCACCGTATCGAACAGCTTTTGCGGAATGATTGCTTCGTGCATATTGGGAACTCTGATCCAGCCGGATTCTTCCACATCCCGAATTTTCTTGATTTTGTAATTGATCTTCTGACGTCGGCCCTGCACCATCGTCCCTGTGTAGACTTCATTTTTCAGAATCCGAAGTACCTGAATTGCCTGCCACTTCGCATGAGTGCCAGCTTTGAAGCCACTGTGGTAGTTCAGACCGCACAGCCGTTTGTACTCGCTGGGGGCCAGCACATTCTCGCTGTTCAGCTGTTCGGCAATCGCCTGTGCGCTCATTCCTTCCAGTTTTCTGCGGTAGATAGAACGAACAATATCCGCTGCATAATCGTCTATTATCAATCGATTCTTATTTCGTTCATCTTTGCAATAACCATAGATTGCATAGCCGCCGATGAACTCTCCTTTGCGCCGTTTCATGTCCAACTGACTGCGCACCTTAATGGAAATATCCCGGCAGTAGGAATCATTCAGTAGATTCTTGAACGGAACCACAATGTTGTCCGAATCGTTGCTCTCGGCGTTGGCGTTATCATAGTTGTCATTGATGGCGATGAACCGAATCCCCATCATCGGGAAAATCTGTTCCAGATATTTTCCCATCTCGATGTAATTACGACCAAGGCGGGATAAGTCCTTGACGATGATGCAGTTGATTTTGCCGGATTTAATATCCTCCATCATCCGCTTAAAGCCCGGACGTTCAAAGTTGGTTCCCGTATAGCCATCGTCAGCGTATTCTTCGACCAAATGCAGTCCTGGCCGTTCTGCTGCAAAATCCCGAATCAGTTCTCTCTGATTGCCGATGCTGTTGCTCTCGGCCTTGTCACCATCCTCGATGGACAATCTCAGATAGGCCGCTGCCCGTATGTCTTTATTCTTTTCCTTGTAAAAAAACAAAGCCATTAAACCTCCTGTCTCCACGCAAATTGCATGGTAAAATCCAGAAAGTTAATGGCTTTTGATTGCACTATTCACTTAACCCGTCTGTATTTTACCAAGCTGTGACACTAAAATCAAGCTGCTGCGCACATTTTTCAAAATTTCTTTTTCAGTGCTTTCCCATACTCTGCAGCAGGCAATCCCACAGTTCGCTGCCCTCTGGCCGGAACGATTCATATACGGTGATGCCCTTGATGATGGCTTTTCTGTGATGCACAGGCTCCGTATGTTCCTGTTTAGGCTTTTCATCAAAACGCTCTTTCTGCTTCATGAAATCAATCCTCCCTTTACTAATAGGAATCCAGAAGGGCATTTTGGAATACAATTTTTGAAAAAATTTCAAAAAAATTTGAAAAGTGTATTCCAAATCGGGGCTGCGGATTCCTATTTATAGAAGGACTTCTTTTGATAGGTCTGCGGCATACGGTAAAAGACAGGTCTTTTTCTGTCTTAGAGCAAGATTCGCCTATGGTAACTCAAAACTCACTTTCGTGATTTTTCGTTCTTGGCAATCTTGATGGGGATTCCGTTCCCCATTCCCACGGTACGCACAAAATCTTGGATTTTGGCTATCTGGCTCCACATGAATGTGTTCGCAACCGAACGCCTACGGCTTATCGGGAATTGCTTCGCAACTATAAAATGCAGGAGGATCACACTATGGCTCGGCCAAAAAAAGACGAAAGTATCAGACGGACTAAGAATGTAATGGTTCGTTTTACCGATGTGGAGTACGCACTGGTTTCATGTTCTGCTGAACAGGCTGGCTATCCCGTTGCCGTTTATGTAAGGAAACAGGCCATAACCGAAAAACTTCACGTTCATTACAACATCGTTGCCGACATTGCAGAACTGCGAGATTTTGCAAGACAGCTTTCCCATATCGGAAATAACCTGAACCAAATTGCAGCCTTTTTCAACAGCGGCGGCATCCAATCTCGTGCCATGCTGGAAGAAATCAATCGTTGCATGACCGACCTTCGCGCTATGCGGAAAGAAATTGCAGGACTGGCAGGTGATTATCGTGGCAATCTTAAAACACGTCGCGGGTAAAAGTGCAGACTATGGCGCGGCACTCGACTATTTGAAATATGAGCATGACGAAGTTCTGAAGAAACCCCTGCTGGATGCAAACGGGAACTGGGTACTCCGCCGAGATATTCTTCTGGAGGGCATAAACTGTGAGCCGGAACTTTTTGATGTGGAGTGCGAAATGCTTAATGCGCAGTACCACAAGAATCAAAATTACAATGAAATCAAGACGCACCACTACCTCATCAGCTTCGATCCTGCCGACAAAGACGAGTGTGGACTGACTGGTGAACAGGCGCAGGCCATCGGTATGGAATATGTAAAAGCCAACTTTCCGGGGCATCAGGCGTTGGTCTGCACCCACCTGGACGGTCACAACGGCAGCGGCAATATCCATGTGCATATCGTAATCAACAGTCTGCGAAAGCTGGATGTTCCGCAGCAGCCCTTTATGGAACGGCTCATCGACTGTAAGGCGGGCTACAAACACCATCTGACGAAAGATTACCTAAAGCATTTACAGCAATCTCTTATGAATATCTGCTTGAGGGAAAATCTCAATCAGGTCGATTTGCTTTCCCCGTCTGTCAACAAAATTACACAGCAGGAGTATTATGCTAAACAGCGCGGGCAGATCAATCTGGACAAGTTGAACGCTGAGCTTATTACAGAGGGTTTCACTCCCATGAAAACCAAATTTCAAACGGAGAAAGATAAGCTGCGCGATGCCATTACTGCTGCGGCGAAGAAAGCAAAATCTTTTGAAGAATTCTGCCGCCTGCTCCAAACCGAATCTAACATTTTGGTAAAAGACCACCGTGGTCGATTTAGTTACCTTCTCCCGGACAGAGAAAAACACATCTCTGCCAGAACGCTGGGAACCAGTTTTGACCGTGAACATCTTCTGACGCTTTTTGAAAGTAACGCGATCACCGCTGCAAAAGAAAAACAGCAATGGAGTGTTGCTGACCCCATTGCCGTTCTCTATATCAAGTCCAATCTTCGTCTGGTAGTGAATTTGCAGGACTGCGTAAAAGCCCAGCAAAGTCGCGCCTATGCTCAGAAAGTCAAAATTTCCAATTTGCAGCAGATGGCAAATACCATCGTCTATGTACAGCAGCACGGCTACGACAGCTACGATGATTTGAAAAAAGCGCGCGATGAATTATCTGCCAAAATGTCAGATGCCCGCAACACCGCCAAATCTACCGATGCCGACTTAAAGCTGCTGAATGAGAAGATTCACTATCTGGGGCAGTATCTTTCCACAAAGGCTACATACAAAGAATTTTTGCAGGCGGGCAACAAGAAGATGTACCGTTCTGCACATCAGGATGAAATTGCCAGATACGAAGAAGCCGTTCAATTCTTGAAACGCAATTCCACGAATGGCACAATTCCCACGATGAAAAATTTACGAGCAGAAAAGGAAAAGTTGCTTTCTGCTCGAACCGCACAATACGAAAGCTACATCTATTTCAAAGATTACTACCACGAACTGCAAACCGCTTGCAGGAATGTTGATATGATTCTTGAAACGGAACACACGCAGCAGCACAGCCGTACCCAGCCAAAGCGCAGCTACGAACAATCTATTTGATACAAACGGAAAAGCAGGTACAAGACCTTTCTTCCATGAAGTCTTGTACCTGCTCTCTTTTGTTTCTATACTTTCAATGGCTCAATTTGATTGGTTTTACGGTTGAAAAAGTATTCTTCTTTTTGGCATTGCTTGTAGCCAGTTCTCAGATAATACAGTGTAAACCTTGCCTCGGTTCTATTTATTTTATACAGGTCAATCCCAAAATGGTAGTTTATATGGCGTACAAGTCTTTTTACTTTGCGCGCATCGCCCTGTCCCGGTTTAGATGCTTTCTTCATCTCACAGCAAAAAATGTTATAGTTGATACTTCTTCTTTTATGTAAAACAATATCTGGTGCCGTCCATCTTTTCTTTTTATCTTCACTTCCCGGATATTTAGGTTTTATGCCAGTGTCCATGCGATTATATTCAATATCAATCACCAATTCTGGCATCGGGAAGATTTCTCGATAGATTTTATCCATGTGCATTGCGATTTTGCCGGCAATCGTTCGTTCCTGCGCCCCCGTAACAAATAATTCTGTATCGTTCTCATAAAACAGCGTTAATGCCCGTTCCCATAGCAGAAGAACTTTTTCTTTTTCTTCGCAGCCCTGCACCTTGGTTTCCCCCATTTCCTTATTTTTTCTATTATGTACAACCATTTTACAAATAGCAAGACCTTTCAATAAAAAAGAGTGGCAGTTCCTTTTAGGGGAACCACCACTCTACATCATAACGGATTTTTAATTTCTACGACTTCGCTCCTGCTGTTGCTGCTGAGTCTGCTCTTTCTGTTTTCGCTCTGCCTGCTTGATATGCAGCCGATCCAGCACCGACCATCTGCCACCAATGCGCCGTGGCTTTTTCGGCACGTTGTTCACGCAACCATCTATCATGTCGTAATTCTGCTCTGTGCCGGATTCCCGCGCACGTTCATATGTTCCGTTCGTCAGGCATTTCTCATGCTCGGTCTGTTCGGTCATATCCTGCTGCTTCTTTTCAGCATGATGGACATATTCTGTAAGAACCGCACGAACATTTTCAAAGCCGTTCGGAGCATCCGTCACAAATACGCCTTTGCCATCTACCACGATTGGAGATACGGCATCTTTGCGTTGCTCGTTACGCATCATAAAAAAACAAACTCCCTCGACAACTTCGCTGTCATACGGAAGCCACGTTCCAGTCTTTCCATCAATTTGATAATTGGGAACCATGTAGACGACAGTATTTCCGGCTGCATCAGCATCCATAAAGCCACCGAACTCTACCAGTTCCTCTTTATCGACGTAGAAAAACTTACGTTCCTTTTCTTCATCCCATACGATCACATCGCCAACACCAAAGGAACGACCAATAAATGTATTTGGCCGCTTTTCTTCCAGCCGCTTCCGGGCTGTCATCGGCGTATCGCTGGGTGCAGGCTTTCCTTTGTACGCACTCTGGTAATTCTGATGATGAATCAGAAAACCGTCCTCTACCTGCTGTGCATAGGATTTTGCCCAATGCTGATGATGCACCTCTTTGATTTGGAAAACTCTATACTGGTTTATCATTTTACGTTTTCTCCTTCCTCCTCCTCTGGCCTATGCCATTCCAGTTCCAGCCCCTTAAACTGCTGCTCGCTCAACTGCTGCATCTTCGGGATGGTCTGCTGGACAAGCGCAGACATCTCTGCATCCTCTGCCACAAGCGGCTGAACCTCCATCAATACCTGAATCGTATCCTTGAGTGTCGGCTGCTCAAACATCGCCATCAGCATCAATTCCAGTTCATCAAAGCGTACATTGCTCATAACTCCATCCCTTTCTTTTTCGCTTTCTTCGGCTTATCCTGTTCCTGTGCAGACTGCTCCTGCTTCTTGGCTTTCAGACTGCGCAGGGCATCCAGAACAGACTTTTTCGTACTGCCGCGTTCCTGCTCCTTACTCTGCTGTCGTGCCGCCATCAGCTTTTCCATATCGGAGATTGCCTGCTGCACCAGCTTATCATCCCTGAAATAGTTGATGGAGTTGATGTTCTCACGCTGCACTTTATCGTTCACGACCAACTCATACATTCCAATAAAGCCGCCATCTTCCTCGATGCAGAATCCAATGCACTTGTCAGCATTCATCCGTTCGGACGGAATCTTGTCATAGGCTTCCAAGGCTTCTTCCATTGTCAGATGATCGTGGAACTCTCCCGCAAACGTGAACTCCAAACACTCCGCGACATAAAAACTGAGTGTTTCCTCCGGCGCGGGTCTTTCTACAGCGAGTTTTTCTTTCAAAACCTCTGCCTGTTGTTCCGCCACCGTATCGGCCTGTTCCCGCAGTTCTGCCGCGTCCATGACCCTGCCCTGTGCTGCATCGCAGCCAAACTCTGCAAGCAATTCCGTCATAGCATCCTGCACAGACTTATCTCCATCCGTTTCGAGAATGCCGCCATCCCGTTCCGTGAAGTCCTTATTATATAAGGTATAGTCGAAGCCATCGTCACAGGTCTGGATATGAAAATAGACATCCGGCAATTCGTAGGCCAGTTCCACATCCTGCACGGCTAACGCCCCCTGCAACGGCTGAACAACATGATTCTGGATATACGGGTTATCCCAGCCCGGAACCGTTTTATAGTCCTCTACGATGGTGTCAATGCCGTTTCTGCACTGCAAAACATCCAGTGAACCCGGCAGAGGATCAGGATTCTTCTCCACTCCCAAGGCTTTCATGTAATGGCTGGGAAGTGCCTGATACTGTGACATTGCATCGTCCAGATTGCCGAACCGCTCAATTTTCAAAGGCGCGGCCTGCAAATTTTCGACCACATAGAACTGTTTTACAAAAGGCTGTTCCTGTTCTTTCTGCGCTTCCAGTTCTTTTCTGAACATCGTTACAAAGCCATCCAGCACAACCGGGTGGCTGTCAACCACCCAGTCCGCGCGGAAGGTCATGCGGTCTGCATTATGCTCCGGGGTGCTGACCTGCTCTGCCCATTCCTTATTGCCGTGAGAAAAGCGGCCATCATAGCTTTTATGGTGCAGAGTGTTCGCCAGGATGTAGCCCACACGCTCCATGCCGTACTGCCGCACCACCTGATCGACTGCACCATCGCCAAGGTACATTCCGTCATAATTGTCCGCAATCGCTTCATGGATTGCCTGCTTGCACTCACTGTTCAGCCGATAGGATGTGCGGTATAAATCCACCTCGTCATTTTCTTTGGCATAGCTGAACGGCTCGTAGTAGACAGGCACATCCGAATAGTCCTGTGCGCTGTTATCCGGTACAGGCACAGCCTTTTCAATGATCTCTGATACCACATTTTCTTTTTTCGGCATATTCCATTTTTCAGAGAGATATTTCTGCACTGCTTCCTGAAAATCTTCATCGAAGCCGTTCCACAAATCCTCTGCCACCAGCTTGCCCTGCTCATTGACTGCAACGCAGGCCGCCATGTCACCGTGTTCCTCATGTTCCAGCAGGAAGAACCTCTCGCCGCCGACCTCCGTTTCATCAATGGCGTACCATGTGCCGATATGCCCCTCGACTGCGATGTGGTCGGAATCGCCGTGGATCAGCGCATTGTTTTTCTGCTGCTGTTCCTCCATGAACTCTCGCACGGTCAACTCTGCGCCTGTGAAGTTCAGCCCTTCCTCGCCAAGTTCCAGCCGCCCATCTGCGCCAAGGTCAAGTTCTTCGGCCATCAGAACAGATGCCGCATGGTTCACCACCACAGTTTTCTCCACTGTAATGGGCTGACCGGGGTCGTAGTCTGAGCCGCGCAGATCATAGCGATATAAGCCCTCCGGCACATCTTCATCCCGCAGTCGGCCATTGCTGAAAAGACCCGGCTTATCAAAGATTTCGATTCCCTGCAATTCTTCGTTTAAGAGAGTTTCTTTCTGCAAATCCATATTCCTTTCCTTGAAAAAATCCGGCAGTTCAGCAAATCCGATGCTGTCCACATAGTAGGCTTTGACTGTACTGCCATCATTGAGTACCACCACGTCGCTGACCGACAGCGAATGACCCGTAAAATCTGCCGGACGCTGGATATTGAACCGTTCATAAATGCCATCCAGCGTGTCCTTTTCCGTAAGCGGTGCGGCATAGATCAGGTCATAATCTGCACGGGAAACCGTCATGCCTTTCTTCTCCACATAGTCCAGCCCCATGAAACGATAGTTATGTTCCGGGTCACGCTCTGTAATCTGATAAATGCCGAACTGCTTTTCGCTGCCATACAGCAGCACATTTTCCTGTTCTGTCATGTTCCGCTCCTGCTCCAAATCTGCTATTGCAATCTGGAAGGTATCACTTCCGCGCTCGATTTCCTCTCGTGCCGTGACAAGAATCGGCCACGGGCTGATGCGGACAAGATAAATATGCTTACCCTCATCGTACAGCCGCAGAGCCTGTTCACGGTTTATCACTGTCAGCGGAAAGTCCGGGTGCGCATACTCGTCCTCTGCATAATCTTCCCGTTGTTCCAGCAAAATCGCATCCCATGCGTCTGCCTTAATGCCGAAAATACCATCGTGCTGCTCGATTCCCTCTTGACCTGCATAATCACCTGCCGTTCCATCACGGAACAGCGGATAAATTCTCTCACCCAGCCGATGCCATTCCCGTGCGCCCTCTTTCGTCAGCGGCAGTACATCATCTTTCCGGTAGCCATAGTCATGCATTTCGGAAAGTCCAATCATCCCATCCGGGAGATTTTCAATTTTCTCCTGCGCATCGTACATCAGTCGGTTGACTTCTTCTTTGTCATCCTCGGCCAGTGCAGCCGCAAGACCGTTCACCAGTTCTTCCGTTGCAGCCCGGTCATCCAGCTTAAAGGCAAAATTCACGATGAGATTTCGCTGCTCATCATCGAAAATCGTTATTCCCTGCCCCTTGTCGGCAATCAGCTTTTCCGCATACTGCATCGCGGTCATGCGCTCTGCGCTCCTTTCCGCGACTGCCGCTTCCAGCTTTTCCAGAAAGTCGGCTGCGGTCAATCGAATCGTATCCATCGAATCTTTCAGTTCCTTCATCTCCTTGCCGCTGGCCCAGCTTGCCACATAAGGAAATGAATAATCGGACGTATCAATACCAAGTGCCGAACAGACCGTAAATGCAATGCTTTCGGCCTCGGTTTCTTTCGTAAGCCGGTCTTTTTCCTCGCCGTTCTGCTTCATGAAATCGCTGTTATGCAGCATCGCATGAGCAACCTCGTGGATCATCGTCTTTATGGTCTGGCTCTCGCCCATGCCGACCTGAATGCAGATTTCTTTGTCTGCATCACTGTAATAGCCTTTGGCATCCCCTTCGATTTCATCAAACCGCATCGGCACAGGCGATACCTGCTCGATTGCCGCCGTAAGCAGCGCATAGTCTTTGACGCTGGCCGTCAGTTCGTTCACTTCCAGCGATGGAATCGGTTCCCCATCGGTCTGTGAAACATCAAAAACCGTCGTCACGCGGAAACGCGGAACCACATACTCCACACGTTCCATTTCCGGCTCACCGTTTTCGTTCAGCACAGCCAAGCCCGTATCCTTGTCGATTTTCTCGCGTTCTTCCACTTCCTTGATGGGAGCCGGAGCAATGATCTGGATGCCCTTTTCGCCTTTTTTGACGTAACGGTTGAACTTATTCTTCCATGCGTTAAACCCTGCCACCAGTGTGGCATCAGGCCGCTGCATAGCGATCAGCAGCGTATTATTGAAGCTGTAATTGTGGAATTTTGCCATCGTGCGCAGATACGTCGTGTACATTTCCGATGTAAAAATGTCCTTTACGCCCTGCTCCAGCCGTTCCGTGATTTCTTTCATCTGCTGTTTGCGGTCAACTGCCATGCAAGCCCTCCTTTTTCTTGACCCATCGTGTTTTCATCTGGCGCGGATATTGGTCAGCCTGTTTCGGTGCCTTCGCGCCGTTCCATTCCAAGCCTCCGGCTCTGCCCTCACAGGTGTACCCGGCGGCTTTCAGAGATGCTCCATTTTCCGTATCCAGAATGTAGGTGATCACTTTGTTGTAGCCCATTGCCCGTGCTGCACGGTACGCCGCCGCATACAGGATGCTGCAAGCGTTCGGTGTTCCATCTGTACACAGACGGTTAACTTCCAGCGTATAGCCATCGTCCAGCCGCCGCGCCACAGGTCTGCCGCAGATAGCAACGCCCACCAGCGCACCATTATCCGATACGCCGATGGAGAACTTATGCCCCCGCGTCGGTTTATGGTGGCGGTGATGCTGCTGCACAAATGCGTTTGCCGTTTTCAAATTGATCGGTGTTAATGTCAGCAAATGCCCTCCTTCAAAAAAAATGCCCCGCCAGACAAAACTGACGGGGCGGCTCTCATTTACAGTTCCATATTGTGACTTTTCCGCTTCGGGAATTTCTGCGGTTCTGCACTGCGCTCTGCCTGCTTTGCATGAAGCTGTGCCAGCACAGAGGGTTTCCGCGCATTGTCCGCAGTGCGCTCTGCAACGCGGCCTGCATAGTTCACAGGCTGGCGCGGCCTGTCTGCAACCTCGATTTCGGCTGCATCCTCGTCCACACCCAGCGCATCCTCACTACCCTTTTCATCCATGTTGAGCAGAGAGTTCAGCTCCGCAAGACGCGCAGATTTTTCGGCCAGTTCCGCTTCCTGCGCAAAAGGACGTTTGGCTTCTTCCTTTGCCTGCGCCAACTGCTGTTCCAAGGTTTCCAGTCTGCGCTCCACCTGCGGCAATGCTCTTTCGATACCTGCCAGTGCATTGGTAACGCGCAGGATATTACCCAGCGGGTCTTTGCCGACTTCCATCGAGTAGTTCCATGCGCCCTTGATGGACAAGCGGAACACCTTATCGAAGTTGTCAAACCGGGAATGCAATTCAAACGCACCGTAGCTGCCGATCCTGCCCTCGGTGCCAGCCGCCTTCAAAGCCTTACAAGCCTCGATGATGGCCGCGCCCGCTTCCTTGCGTTCGGTGTACACCTTGCCGCTGATTTCCATAGCAAAATGGTCTTTATCCTGCGCCAGAAGCGGTTTTGCCGCTTCCATATCGGTTTTCAGTGCTTCGATCTGACCCTGTGCCACAGCGATTTCTCGCGGATAGCGGCGCGCAATATCCGATTCCAAGCTATAAATCTGACTGGTGTGATTGGCTTTCAGCAGCTTCAGTTTGCTGACCTGAATATCCAAGTCCATCTTTTCCTTGATGTAGGGATTGCCGGTTGCCAGTGCCTTGATTTCGGCATAGGACAGCGCGGTGTCGTCCACATCATCACAGGCGCGGACAGGAGATTTGGAAGTCATTATCTGAGAAATGAACTTCTGCTTATTTTCTAAAATCTGCCACATGTACGAGTCAAACGTATTTTCCGTGACGTAACGATAGATTTTCACCTGCTTATTCCGGTTTCCCTGCCGAAGAATACGTCCCTCCTGCTGTTCCAGGTCAGACGGCTTCCACGGGCAGTCCAGATGATGCAGGGCAATCAATCGATCCTGAATATTGGTTCCTGCGCCAAGTTTCGGCGTAGACCCCATCAGAATACGCACCTGTCCAGCGCGCACCTTTGCAAACAGGTCTGCTTTTTTCGTTTCGGTGTTGTACTCGTGAATGAACGCCACTTCTTCACGGGGAACACCTCTCGCCACCAGTTTCTCCCGCACATCATCGTAGACGTTGAATGTACCATCGGCTTTTGGTGTCGATAAATCGCAAAAAATCAACTGTGTTCCCTTATCCGGGGCAGATTCTTCCCAGACCTCGAACGCATTGTCCACACAGCGATTCACCTTACTCTCCGGCTCGTCCGGCAGCATCTCGTTCATAAGCCGCTGATCGAGTGCCAGTTTTCTGCCATCGTTGGTGATCTTGAGCATATTATCGAATCTGGGATTCACATTACCGTTGCGTACAGCCTCGGCACGGTCTGCAAAGGAACTCACCATTTCTTCCTGTGTCTCGCTCGGTTTCAGCACTTCGTTGATGTACTCCGCTTTCGGCACAGGCAGGTTCAGCATATCCGCCGTCTGCACGTCTGCCGATTCCTTGAACAAGGAAATCAGTTCCGGCAGATTAAAGAACCGGGCAAAGCGTGTTTTCGCGCGATAGCCCGTTCCCTCCGGGGAAAGCTCGATTGCCGTGACGGTTTCACCAAAGGATGCCGCCCAATCATCGAAGTGGCTCAGTCCCATCTTCTGCAGGGTGTCATACTGGAGATACCGCATAATGGTGTACAGCTCCACCATCGAGTTGCTGACCGGGGTTCCGGTTGCAAAGGTCACGCCCTTGCCGCCTGTCAGTTCGTCCAGATACTGGCACTTTGCAAACATATCGCTGGACTTCTGGGCATCGGTCTGGGCGATACCTGCGATATTCCGCATTTTCGTGTAGAGGAACATATTTTTATAGAAATGTGACTCGTCCACAAACAGACGGTCAACACCCAGTTCCTCAAATGTAACTACATCATCCTTTCTCGTCTGGTCGTTCAGCTTTTGCAGCTTTGCTTCCAGCATTTTCTTTGTTTTTTCCATCTGCTTGACCGTAAAACTGCGGCTGTCCTCGCTCCGGGCATCGGCCAGAGCCAGCGTAATATCGTCGATCTGACGCTCGATAATAGCCTTCTGCCGTTCCGGGGAGAGCGGCACACGCTCAAACTGCGAATGACCGATCACGATGGCATCGTAATCGCCGGTTGCGATCCGGGAGCAGAACTGCTTACGATTGCTGGGTTCAAAATCCTTTTTCGTTGCCACCAGCACATTGGCATTGGGATAGAGACGCAGGAAATCTGCGCCCCACTGCTCTGTGAGGTGGTTCGGCACCACATAGAGGTTTTTCTGCGACAGGCCCAATCTGCGGCTTTCCATGCCGGCAGCAATCATCTGGAAGGTCTTGCCTGCGCCCACACAATGAGCCAGCAGCGTATTGTTACCGTACAGAATGTGCGCCACGGCATTTTTCTGGTGCTGCATCAGTGAAATTTCCGGGGTCATGCCCTCAAAGCGAATATGACTGCCATCGTACTCACGGGGACGAATCGCATTGAAAATCCGATTATAGGTCGCACACAAATCCTCGCGGCGATCTAAATCTTTGAAAATCCACTGATTAAACGCTTCCCGAATGGATTCCTGCGCTTGCTGTGCAAGCATGGTTTCCTGCTTATTCAGCACACGATGGTCGCCATCCGCATCGTGAATCGTATCGTAGATTTTGGTA
>OMNP01000313.1_pt1 | contig 20669 bp, 17 predicted proteins | sample 1673811 | NCBI WGS metagenome assembly OMNP01 (sample SAMEA103958127, study PRJEB25191) | human gut metagenome | biome: human-associated habitat [ENVO:00009003]; feature: intestine environment [ENVO:2100002]; material: feces | place: Germany | collected 2013/2015
TTTGTAGCCTGCCGCCGGCACCTTCTCCATCTCCATACGGTTTTCTGCACCGACAAAGAGGATGTTGGCATCCGGACGGCGTTCCTTGATGCCGTTGGCTATCGACAGCGCCGGGAAGATGTGTCCGCCGGTGCCGCCACCGCTGATAAGTACATTCAATTGTTTTTTCATATCTTGATAAAACGTCTTGTTGTTCAATAGTTTATAAAAGCCGTCAGTCGTTGCGTGTCGGGTTGGCGGCGCGCATGCTTTCAGGCAGTGCCTCCTTCTCCTTGCGCACGTCTTTCTCGGCGCTTGTCTGTGTTGCCGTGCGGCTTACGCTGAGCATCACTCCGAAGGCGATGCTTATCACCAGCACCGACGTGCCGCCTTTGGAAATCAACGGCAGCGGCTGTCCCGACACGGGAAACACTCCTGTGTTGATTGCCATGTGGAAGTAGGCTTGAAGCACCACCATCACTGCCATTCCCATCACGAGGAAGGCTGGGTAGGCGCGGTTGCACTTGCGCGCGATGTTTCCGGCGCGCATCAGCAGGGTGAAGAACAGTCCGATCAGAAACAGTCCGCCGAACAGTCCGAGTTCCTCCACGATGATAGAGAACACATAGTCGGAAAACGCCAGAGGCAGACGGCTGCACTCGCGGGAGTTGCCAGGCAACACGCCAAAGATGCCTCCGTGGGCCTGTGCCATATATGAGTACATCTCCTGGTCGTTTTTCTCGGTTATCTCCTGCTCATAGAGCGGGGTGCGGAATCGCTCGAAGAAGCGGTCCATGCGGGCGTCCCATGTGCTGGCGCGCGGCGTGGTGGCCTTGGCTGCCTGTTTTGTCTGCTCCGTTTCCGCTTTTTCCGGGTCGGAGAGGGTGTTTGCCTCGGCGCAGCTTTTTATGCCGAACAGAATGGCGACCACAACGCTGAATAAAAGCACGGCGCGCATGAAAGCCTTTCCGCTCACCTTGCCTATGATGATAAGCGACAGGCTGATAAGGACGAACAGCAATGTGTTGGTCATGCCTTGCATCACGAGGAGGCTGCCGAACATTCCGACGATTACCGCCGATATCCATAGTCCCCTGTCCTTGATGCGTCCTTGTTTGTGGTCGATGTTGGTTGCCATCACCAGCGACAGCAGAAACACGATTGCAACCTTGGCGAGTTCCGCCGGTTGTATAGTGAAGCCGGGAAGGTGCACGGCACGTTGCGCCCCGTTGATGTTTTTGCCGAAGAATGCTGCAAACAGCATCAAGCCGATGGCAATGAGGCTGAACACATTGCCGTAGTTGACATATTTGGTGTAGTTTATGCGCGAGCAGGCAATCATCGTCACCACACCGAAGGCAAGATACGTAAGCTGTCTGACCATTGGTTCCATCAAGTCGTTTTTTATCTCGCGGCTCGACGCACTGTAACTTTCCACCACCGATATCACCAACAGGGTGATATAGATGCCGATGATGTAGGTGTCGGGTTTGCCGACTTTGGTGTTTGTCGTTGCTTCAGCCATAACGTGATGCCTCCGTTTCTGTTATTTTTTAAGTTTTCTGACTTCGTCTTTGAATTGACGTCCGCGGTCTTCGTAGCTCTTGAAGAGGTCGAAACTTGCGCAGCATGGCGACAACAGCACAGTGTCGCCGCTCTTGGCAAGGCGTGTAGCCTCGCTCACCGCGTCGCCGATGCTGTGGGTGTCGGCTATCACGGGAACTTTCCCGGCGAAGAATGTCTTGATTTTCTCGTTGTCCTTGCCCATGCACACGATGGCTGAAACTTTGTCGGTGACAAATTTTTCGATTTCCGAGTAGTCGTTGCCTTTGTCTTTGCCTCCAAGAATCAGAACCACAGGCGTTTTCATGCTCTCAAGCGCATACCAGCAAGAGTTTACGTTGGTGGCTTTGGAGTCGTTCACGTAGCGGATGCCGTTGATGGTGTCAACGTATTCCAGACGATGCTCAACCGACTGGAAGTCGGACAAGGCTTTGCGGATTACGTCCTTCTTGATGTTGAGCAGCGATGCCGACAGACCGGCTGCCATAGAGTTGTAGAGGTTGTGCAGACCGTTGAGGGCGAGCTCGTCGACAGGCATCTCGAAGTTGGTGCCTTCGGCGGCATTGAACACCAGTGTGTCGCCGTCGCAGTATGCTCTGGCACCTTCCTCGTTGTGCTCAGAGAACGGCAGCATCTGAGCCTCCACGTTAATGTGGTTGAGCTGCTCTGCAATCACAGGGTCGTCTTCCCAATAGATGAACGAGTCGTCTTTTGTCTGGTTCTGGAGAATGCGGAACTTTGCGTTCACATAATTCTGCATCTCATAGTTGTAGCGGTCAAGATGGTCGGGAGTGATGTTGAGCAGCACGGCGATGTTGGCTTTGAAGTCATACATATTGTCGAGTTGGAAACTGCTCAGCTCAATCACATAGACATCGTGGTTGGCTGTCGCCACCTGATATGCGAGGCTTGTCCCCACGTTTCCTGCCAAGCCCACGTTCAAGCCGGCGTCCTTGAGGATGTGGTAGGTAAGCATTGTGGTTGTTGTCTTGCCGTTACTACCCGTGATACATACCATTTTCGCATCGGTATAGCGTCCGGCAAATTCGATTTCCGAAATCACCGGGATGTTTTTAGCCTTTATTTTCTGGATGATAGGCGCTGTGTCGGGGATGCCCGGACTTTTCACCACCTCGTCGGCGGCAAGGATGCGCTCCTCGGTGTGGTGGCCTTCTTCCCAGTTGATAGAGTACTCGTCAAGACGTGCCTTGTATTTGTCGGCAATGTTTCCAAAATCGGAAAGCCAAACGTCCATTCCTTTTACTTTTGCGAGGACCGCGGCGCCTACGCCGCTTTCTCCTCCGCCAAGCACTGCAATTCTTCGAGTCATTATCGTATTTTTAAAGTTATAAATGTCAATATTGCAAGAAATATGCCAATAATCCAGAATCTTACGGTGATTTTCGACTCAGGGATGGCGTTGAACGGATGCTGCCAAAGCACGCCCTTGTCGCCTGTGCCTTGTTTCTGGAAATGGTGGTGGAGCGGAGCCATCTTGAAGATGCGCCGTCCGGTGCCGGTCTTGTGCCGGGTGTATTTGAAATATGCTGCCTGAAGGATCACCGACAGGTTTTCAACAAGGAAGATTCCGCAGAGGATTGGGATGAGCAGCTCCTTGCGGATCAGGATTGAGAACACGGCGATGATGCCACCGAGCGTAAGGCTGCCGGTGTCGCCCATAAACACTTGTGCAGGGTAGGCGTTGTACCACAGGAAGCCCACCAGCGCGCCGATGAATGCCGCTGCGTAGACCATCAGCTCGCCGCTGCCTGGGATATACATTATGTTGAGGTAGGACGAGTAGATGATGTTGCCTCCGAGATAGCACATGATGGCGAGTGCCACTCCGATGATTGCCGATGTGCCGGTTGCGAGTCCGTCGATGCCGTCGGTGAGGTTAGCGCCGTTTGACACAGCCGCCACCACGAAGATTGTCACGAGGACAAACAATATCCAGCCGCCGGTCTCGGCGTTGTCGCCCATCCATTTGGTGAACCACGCATAGTTCATGTTGTTGCCTTTCACAAACGGGATTGTGGTGATTGGCTGCTTCTCTTCCTGCGATTTGTAAGTCACCTCAATCTGGTGGTTGGCAGCGTTTTGAGTCTCGATGTTCTCGCGCACCACGATGTCGGGGCTGAGATACATTGTCAGTCCGACCATCAGACCCACACCCACTTGACCTACAATCTTGAACTTGCCAGCCAAGCCGTCCTTGTTGTGCTTGGCGAGTTTCTTGTAGTCGTCGAGGAAGCCGAGCAGTCCGAAGAGCAGTGTTGACACCACCATCAGAATCATGTAGACGTTTGTGAAGTCGCCAAGCAGCAGGCATGGCACGATAATGGCGATGATGATGATCACGCCGCCCATTGTCGGTGTGCCGGTCTTGCTCATCTGTCCCTCAAGTCCGAGGTTGCGCACAATCTCGCCCACCTGCATCATTTGCAGACGGTCGATGATGTGCCGACCCACGATTGTGGCGATGAGGATTGACAATATCAACGCCATACCCGACCTGAAGGTCAGATATTCAAACAGGCGTGCGCCGGGCACGTCGAATTGCTGTAGATAATCGAATAAATGATAAAGCATTGTTTATTGTTGTAATTCTTTTTCTTCGTTAAAAATCTCTTGTACCACTTCCTTGTCGTCGAAATGGTGCTTCACTCCGCAGATTTCCTGATAGTTCTCGTGTCCTTTGCCGGCAATCACAACCACGTCGCCCTTTTGGGCAAACTGAGCCGCGGTGCGGATAGCCTCGCGACGGTCGGCGATGCGCAGCATGCGCCTGCGGTCTTCGGCGTCAAGCCCCTCTACCATATCGTTGAGGATGTCGTCGGGATTCTCGAAGCGTGGGTTGTCGGAAGTGAGTATCAACTTGTCGCTCAGTCGTGAAGCCTCTTTCGCCATGATTGGACGCTTGCCACGGTCGCGGTTTCCGCCGGCACCGACAACGGTGATTATTTTGCCGCGTGTCCCCACCACGTCGCGCACGGTCGAAAGCACGTTGACCAAAGCGTCGGGTGTGTGGGCATAGTCGACGATTGCCGTGTAGCCGCGCGGCGACTCAAAAGTCTGGAATCGTCCGGCAACAGGCACCAGCCGGCTCATGTCGACCAATGTGTGCTCCTCGTCGAAACCGAGCAGGCGAGTGGCTCCGTAGACGGCAAGCAGGTTGTAGGCGTTGAATCGTCCGGTGAACAGCACCTCCACTTCGTGGCGGTCAATGTTGAGCAGCGTTCCGTTGAGTCGGCTCTCGATGATTTTGCAACGGAAGTCGGCCTGCGAGCGCAAAGAATATGTGTATTTCTTTGCGGCGGTGTTCTGCAGCATGAACTGTCCAGCCTTGTCGTCGGCGTTTACCAGAGCGAAAGCGTCGGCAGGGAGGATGTCGAAAAACCGTTTTTTCGCCCTCATATATGCGTCGACAGTCTTGTGGTAGTCGAGGTGGTCGCGCGTCAGGTTGGTGAAGATTGCACCGCGGAAACGCAGACCGTCGATGCGGTGCTGGTCGGCAGCGTGCGAACTCACTTCCATAAACGCATATTCGCAACCTTCCTCCACCATTTCGTGCATCAAGCGGTTGAGCGTCAGCTGGTCGGGAGTGGTCTGTGTGGCAGGCACCGCACGTCCGTCAACATAGTTGCAGACGGTTGAAAACAGACCGGTCTTGTAGCCCATCATCCGCAGCATCTCGTAGAGCAGCGTGGCGGTGGTGGTCTTTCCGTTTGTTCCGGTTACGCCGACAAGCTTCAGCTTGTCGGTAGGGTTGTCGTACCATTCCGAGGCGAGGAATCCCAACGCCGAGGCGCAGCATTCCACCTTTATATATGTCACATCGCTGTCGAGCACATCGGGCAGCGTCTGGCATACCACAGCCGTCGCCCCAGCCTTCACCACGTCGGGGATGAATTTATGTCCGTCGACGGTGACGCCCGGCACGGCTACAAACAAGGCGCCCGGCGTAATCTTCCGCGAGTCGCTCTCGATGCTTGAGATTTCCTTGTCGGTAGCACCGGTGATGCTGACCGCTTTAATTCTTGACAATAATTGAGATAAAATCTTGCTCATATATAATCAATTATTTAAATGCAAAGTTGCTTTCGTTCCTTTTCTTAGCGGAGAGCCGGCGGCAGGAATCTGCTGGGTCACATAGCCCGATCCGCTTATTTTTGTCACAGTCACACCGCAGCGTTCAAGAGTTGCCACGGCATCGCGCAATCCCATTCCTAAAACGTTGGGCACCATTCCTTTCTTGTTTCCCTTGCTTTTCATCTGGGAATATGACTTAGCCTTCATCTGGCTCAGCACTCTTGTGGTCTTGTCGCTGCTCATCGCCATCAGGGTAGGTGCGCGGTGGGTGTTGTCGTCCTCTTTTCGGAAGTCGGATTTGTTGCCGAGCATCCCCCGTGCATACATCTTCAAGGCCGTGTTCATCAGCACCCGTCCGCTCACCAGCTGCGCGCTGCGTATGCGGGGAGCGTTGAACACCACGATGCATGAATACATCGGTTTGTCGTAAGGGAAGAAGCCGGTAAACGTCACCCGGAGTTTGTTTGTGTATCCCACGCCCGGCTCCATGATGCGTGCGGTTCCGGTTTTTCCGGCAATCTCCACGAAGTTGTTTTGCAGCCGCGGTGCCGTAGGCACACCCTTGCGGTCGCTCCACACCACAGCTCGCAGCATTGACCGCACCTCGCTTGCCGTCTTCGGGCTGAATGCCTGTTTCCGCACGTACGACACCGGGTTTGATTTTATCAGCGAGTCGTTTCGCCACAGCTCCTTAACAAGCCGCGGGCGCACAAACTTTCCGTCGTTTGCGATTGCGTTGATGATTGCAAGGTTGGTGACCGGCGACTGTTGCACGGCATATCCGTAGCAGCAACGCGACAGATTGATGCGCCAAGGGTTCTCCATCCTCTTGTCGGGGCTTCCGAGCGGTTGTATTGTGGGTCTGCTCTCGCCGGAGATTCCGATGTTGAGCGATTCGAAGAAACCGATTTCCTCAAGGCGTTTACGGAATTCCCATGGCTTTTCTCCATAGTGGCTCGTGATTATCCGCGCAGTTCCGATGTTGCTTGATCCGGCGAGCACCTCGGTCACCGTCGGGTTCGCTCCGATGGAGTGGGTGTCGGTGATAGGCCTTGCCTGGGCGTATGGGAAGCTCGCGCCGATTGTGACGGGAGTGCTTGCATGCACAAAACCGTCTTCGATTGCGATGGCAAGCGATATTGGCTTCATCACCGAGCCAAGCTCCCATGAGCGCACGGCGTGGTTTACGGTCTCGATATAGTCGTGTGCGGTTTCGTTCCACGACAGGTTGGAAATGGCTTTGATGTCGCCCGTCTTCACGTCCATCAGCACCGCAGTCGCCCATTCCGGTTCCTGCTCGACGCACATGTTGTAAAGCTCCGTTTCGAGGATGTCCTGAATCTGCACGTCGATAGTGGTCAGAATGTCGTATCCGTTGATGGCGGCGATGTCCTCCCACTCCTTTATCGCAGTGGTCAGCTGTACCTTCTTCTTGACGCCCGGCTTGCCGTATAGCAGCGAGTCAAGTTCCTTCTCCAGACCCGACGTTCCGTGCTTCAAATCGTTGATGTTGCCGATGCTTCGAGCCGCCATGCGTCCGAACGGCTTCTCGCGGCAGTCGAGCGACTGCGCGGTTATGATTGTCCTGCCGTTTCGGGAGTTCAGATAAGCGAACGTGCGGAGCGTGTCGAGCTCGGCTTTTGTCATTTTCTTTGAAATGAGGAAAGTGCGCGACCGGTTGCTCTTTTCCTTTTTTATTTCATTGTCAAACAGTGCCTTCCATTGAGCAGCCGTGCGTTGGGGTTGTGTGTGCAGCGATTCGAGCTGAGAGCACAGCCGCGGCAGCAGCGAGTCGATGGCCTCAGGCTTGAAGTTTGGCGAGCGCAAGTCGAGTCTCACCATATAGTATCTCACGCTCACTGACAGAATCGACCCGTCGGAAGCAAGAATCTTTCCACGTTCGGGCGTGATGGAGTCGCCGCTCACAAGCGTTCCCGCAGCCTTCTCGTTCCAGAGAGGAGCGTCGACAACCGTTGTTTTGAAAAGCATAGTGGCAATGAGAATTGCAAAAAGCGCAATGATAATGAATATCATGCGGTAGCGGTTGAGCATGCCCTGCTGTATTTTACTTTTCTTTTTCTTCTCCATCGTCAGTGTCGTTTGAAGAGTCCAGATAATATGGCGGTTGCTCGGCAACTTTCAGGTACATGTGAAGAGTGTCGAGCTTTTGGGTCAGCTCGCTCTCGCGGATTTTGCTGCTGTATTCCGAAGAAGCGTTGACCATGTTTGTCTTGGCGTTTGCGAGCACTTCGCTCAGGTGTATTATTTGGGCGATTTTCATCTGCACATCGAATTTGAAAGAGATGTAGATGATGAACATGGCCACAACAACCACAACGCCGATGATGTTGCGTTTGTAGTCTTTTACGGAAAGCCACTGCCCGCGGTATATGCGCTTCAGCAGACTGGACGATTTCTTGGGTTTCTGCTCGTCGGCCATCACTCGTCCTCCTTTCCAATTATCGCCACACGCAGTTTTGCGCTGCGTGCGCGCGGATTGCGTTCCACCTCCTCGTCAGACGGAACAATCGGTTTTCCCGACAGCGGCGCTATAGGCGACAGCCGGCGTCCGAAGAAGTCGGTTTCCACTTTGCCGTCGATGCGTCCGCTGCGCATGAAATTTTTCACCATGCGGTCCTCGATGCTGTGGTATGTTATTATGGCGAGTCGTCCGCCCGGGCGTATAGCCGTTAGCGTCTGCTCGAGAAACTCCTGAAGCGCGTCGACTTCGTGGTTCACCTCCATACGCAAAGCCTGGAACACTTGCGCCAGTTCTTTTTTCTCCTGACGAGGGTTTATAAGCGGTCGTACCACGTTCAGCAGGTCGGCGATAGTGACAATGTCCTTCGAAGCCCTTGCCTTCACGATGCAGTCAGCCATTCGTTTGGCATTCTTCAGCTCACCGTAAAGTCGGAAAATCGTGGTCAGCCGTTCGGCGTCGTATTCGTTTACCACGCGTCGCGCGTCAAGGTCGTTGTCGCGGTTCATGCGCATGTCGAGAACGCCGTCGCTGTATCTGAACGAGAAACCGCGCTCTCCGTCGTCGAAGTGATGGAACGACACGCCGAGGTCGGCGAGGATGCCGTCGGCAGGCAGCGCATTGTAGAAACGAAGGAAATTACGCAGGTATCGGAAGTTTCCATGCACAAACGTGAACCGGTTGTCGTCAATCCGGTTTGCATAAGCGTCCATGTCCTGGTCGAAACTGAACAGCCGACCATTAGGTCCGAGACACGACATGATGGCGCGCGAGTGACCTCCTCCTCCGAATGTCACGTCGACGTATGTGCCGTCGGGCTTTATGTCGAGCCCTTGGATTGTTTCCGGCGCCAATGCAGGGATATGATACACAGGTAGTTCCTCTTTCATTACCATAAAAAATCTTCTTCCATACCTAATTAGGTGGTAAAGGTAGACATTATTTATAAAAGTAGCGTAATAGATTGAAAAAAAGTTATTAACAACCGTTTAAAATGGTGTGTTTGGCATCGGAATTACGGTTTGGGAAGGTTCTTATAGAAAAAATTAACCAGAAAGGCGATTTTTGTAAAAAAAAGATTGCGAATGAAGAAATAATGTGTAACTTTGTTGCTGTCTGGAAACGATAACCTAAAAATTAAAACAGATGAAGAAGAATTTACTATTTGGATTTCTCGCAGCCTCAGCGCTGCTTGGAGCGGCGCCGCTGGCAAATGCCGGAGTGGTGCTTGAGGAAGATTTCAACCAGTTTACGGATGGCACAACAAGCAAACCAGGGAATGTGGACATCGCAGCGAGCGGAAAGCTCGGCGATGTGTTGCTTGGATGGACGGGTGATGCAATCTACGAAGCGGGCGGCTCTCTGTTTGTCGGCACAACCGATGTGCTTGATTTCGACCCGCATTCGATTTCTACTCCCGATTTGGACCTGGATGCAAAGGATGGCGATATCCGCATCACATTGCGTGTGAAATCGTGGACAGAGTACGGCAACATGATCAACATCAAGGCCGGCGACACGAAATTGAGTTCCCCTTATTTCGAGGACGGAGAATGGCATGATTTTGTTATTGTAACAGACAAGGGACTTCCCGGAGCATTGTCGATTTCTTCAGCGAGCCTTTATTCCACCCCGTTCTTTATTGATTATCTGAAGATTGAACAGGGCGATGAAGTGGTGCCTTCACCAACATCCCTGCGTCCGACAGACTATGACGGCACAACATTCTCGGCACGCTGGCTTTCTGTGCCAAACGCAACAGGCTACACCGTGTCGGTCTACAACAAGGATGCCAAAGGCAACCGAATCAACGTCAAGACCTACGACGCAGAGCCGCTTCCGGAAGGCGACACATCGGGCAACCGCGTGATTGTCACAGTGGACGACAACACGTTGAAATATTACTTTGTGGTTGTTGCCAAAAGAGGCACAAACGTTTCTACAGAGTCGAACGAGTCGGAAGTTATCAAGCACGTTGAAAGTCTGGCAGCTCCGACCGCACTTGCGGCAACCGACGTGACCACCAACAGCTTCACAGCCAACTGGACAGCCGTTCCCGACGCAGACACCTACACAGCAACTCTTTATAAGACCATAACTATTACGGAGGACAGCGACACAGAGATTCTCAACGAAGATTTCGCGGGCATCACGAAAGGATCGTTTGATTTGATTGATCTTCCATCAAAAGACCCAGACAACCTCGACGCCTACACCCACACACCAGGCTGGTATGCATCGACATACGCTTTCGGTGGCGGAAGTCTTGTGCTTTGGCCGATGTTTGGAAGTGCGTTCTTTGTAACGCCGTCTCTTGACCTCAGCGGCAATGGCGGAGTGGTGTTTGTAGACTTTACCGCAGCCGCAGGCGACAGCGGAAAATACAAGACCGGAGAAAAAGTTACAGTAGACCTTCTGACTCAGGCAAACAACGAGACCACAGTGCTTGAGAGCGCGGAAATCGAACTCGACGAGGGCGCGTTCAAGAACTACGGCACAATGTTTACCAAAGGCGCGAAAGGCACGTTTATCCGCTTCTCTTACGGAGGTACCAGCGAGGTGCATTTTGACGATGTAGTGATTACTCAGAAGACCAAGGCAGGCGACAAGGTGCGCACCGTGGCCCAGCAGGTTGAGACAACCGGACTGTCGGCGAAATTCACTTATGAGCCGGCGGCCAACACGGAATATTCTTACAAAGTGTATGCAAGCGTGAACACAATCACAACCGTTGGTATGGACGATGTGGTTTATTCAGGCGCATCCAACGAAATTGTGGTTGGTGGAGCAGACGGCGTTGCCGACGTTGCAGCCGCAGGATTCAAAGTGTTTGCACGCAACGGACGTCTCGTTGTCGATGCGGCAGAGGCAGCCCCAGTCACAGTTGTTGACGCATACGGCCGTGTAATCGCTGCATTTGAGGCGCATCAGGGCGAGAACGCTGTTGATTGCCAAGGATTTGTAATTGTCCGCGTAGGCGACAAGGTGGTAAAGACCATTGTAAGATAGAAAAAAACGGAATTGCATATTTGACGAGTGTGCCGGACGGATTGTTCCGGCACACTTTTTTTAAGAAAAAGTATTGGAATGTCAATGTTTTGTGTAATTTTGTAATTGTAATAGGAAAAACATTTAGACAACATAACAAAAACCGCTTTATGAATAAAATTTACTTGTTGACAGCGATGCTTCTTGTCGCCGCGGCTGCGATGGCAGGAGTGTCCGCGCCCCAGCGTGGGCCTCAGAAGCTGGCGCATGGATTGCCAGTGCCTGTTGTCAAGCCGGCCACCAACGTCAGCGATGCCGGGTTTACCGCCAATTGGGAAAAGGCGTCAGGAGCCAACTGCTACACCGTCTACACATATATCCGCCACAAAGCGCCGGCTGATGAAATCTACTATTTCTACAACGATGATTTCAGCGGATTCAAATACGGCTCCATCGAGAGTCCGTTCGACATAGGTTGGGGATGGCTCGACGGCTACACCAACCGCAGCAACTGGTATGTCTATGGCGCATATTCATGCCATGGCGTTTTTGGCCTTTACAACAAAAAGTCGGCAGAGCAGAACGGAATGCTCATGTCGCCGATGTACAGCCTGCAGAACAACAACGGCAAGTTTACGGTGACGTTCCGCGCGAAGACCACCGGCACAGCCACTGTAGCCGTCTTCGCCACTGAATATCTGATGGCAGGACCCTCATACGCACTCGGCAAGGTGGGCAAGGTGGAGCTGACCAAGGAGTGGGCAGACTATACGCTTGAGCTCGACGGCGGAATCTAGGGCTGCTATGTGGAGCTGGATATGGTTGGTGGCGACAGCAATGCATATTTTGACAATATGACAATCAGCCAGCCTATGAAGGCAGGCGACGAGGCTATGCTCGTCTACGACTTTGTGGAAACAGGCGACGTGTCGAGCCACGACGTCGCGACAGGCGACAAGGTGGCAGGCGACGTGTATTGGTATCAGGTGGCCTCGCTGAAGCGGTTGTCGTCAGGGTCGGAACTCGATGATTCCAACTACAGCGACCTCGTTGAGGTGAAGCAGGAAGGCGCAGTGTGCGCATTGAAGGCCTCTGCGGCGCGCGCTTATGCCACAGCCGACGGCGTGGTGGTTGAAAATCCGGAAGGCGCCGATGTGGCGGTCTACGATGCCGGCGGAAGAGGGGTTTATGCAAGCCGCGACGGAGCGGAGAAGCAGATGGTTGTCCTGCCTTCGGGGGTCTACGTAGTGAAGGTGGGCTATAAGGTGATGAAAGTGATGAAATAACTTAATAAAAAAAAGAACTATGAAGAAAATTCTAATGAGTGCTGCCGCTTTGTTGTTGTCGGCAGTTGGAGCGTATGCCGCTCAACAAAAGTATTATTTCCTTTATGAGGAGGGACATGAGGATCAGCCTGAAACCAGTTGGTTTATCCTTGACCGTGAGGCTAAAAAATACATCCCCGATTCTTGTGGAGATGATGAGCTGACAGTGAAAAACTATAAGAAGTCGGGAAATACGGAAACGTTTGACTGCTATGACAGATCGTCTTTTATGCAGAGTGTGATAATGAAGAAGAACGACAAGGGACAGACAGTGGTGCAGATTTCTTACGAAAAAGGTAAAGCAAACGGACGGAAAATCGTTTGTGGAACCGAGGCTGAACAGAATGAATACTTTAAAGAGTATGAAGCCAAAAACGGAGGCGGCAGTTCGTCGTCGTCGTCGACATCGAGCAATCCTGTGGACAAAGCCACAAAAAAGGTTAAGTCAGGATTAAAAAGCGGCTTGAACAAGCTTAAAAAGAAAAAATAAGACAATAAACGTGGCGGGAGGCGGTATGCCTCCCGTTTTTTTGCGCCACGCCGTGTCTGCTGTGCTACTGAGTATAAGAGATTTAGGAAATTTATTGGTAAAAAGCCAATAAAATATTTGCAAATCGCCATTTTGTGTATTATCTTCGCATCAGATTTCCAAGAAAAACACACAAATCAAAACCGAGAATTATGTTTGAGCACAAAATCATGAGAAACCAAGAACTGATGGCAAACTGGCAACGCAGCCTGAAGAAAGCCATTGAAACCAACCGCTACGACAGCCGTTACAACGTGATAGACCGTGCGCTCCGTGGCGGCACACCACGCTACGACGTGAGTTACGACTACGCGTTGCGAATGATGTATCAGATGGTGCGCGACGGCAAGCCATGCTCCCGCCGGAGTAAACTGAAGCGTCAGATGTGGAAGGAGATAAGCCTCCACGTCAGGCGCGTCATGCACAGGCGCAAATGCACGATTGCCGAAGCCGTGGCGACAGTGCTTGCCGAGCAAAAAGCGTCACGCTACTTCCTGTCGAAAAAACAAGCTTCAAAAATCATCTACCATGAAATACACAACCGCAGCAATCATCGTATCCACACTGTTTAGCCTATCCTCGTGCCACAGCCATAGGGCAGTGGAGAGCACTGCGGGATTGCAGACACACACGGAAACGGCCGACAGCGTCGCCGCCACACGCCGCACCACGGCATCGGCGAAAGAGGCATCGGAAACCGTTGAGATAAACTTCTTTGCCCCCGACTCGACAGGCCGTCAAGCCGTGAGAAGCATAAGCCGGCACCGCCGGCTTGCAGCCGAGGAGCGCACCGACACAGTGACGGTGGCAGCTACGGGCGTGAGCATCGGGACTACAGAGCAGACCACATCGACGCGCCGGCTGCCTACGCGCTACCGACTTTCGCTTGCCGCATTGCTTGCGGCAGCAACAACACTAATCTTGATAACCTTTACAATTAAAAAAAGACAATGAACAACACACGAAAAATCACAATTTCAATCGACATTGAGCAAGTGCTTAAAACAGTTTATGCCGAGAGTGCGTGCCTCGCCTTGATGAGCGGCCGCGACAGCCGTCCGGCAGTAATCTCGTCCGACAACCGCCGATTGCTCGGCGTTTATTGCCTCAACGCCTGGCTATGTCTTGCCGGCGAACTTGCGAGCATCGTAGACAGCCAATCGTTTTCGATTCCCTCCGACAGCGACACCACCTACACGCTGTCGCTGACCGTTGACGGCGTCGGCACCGCCCAGAGCCTGCGCCGCTATGCAGAGCGCTATGTCGCACAGTCGGTGCTTGCCAGCTGCTATGCCGCCCGCGAGAGTCTTGCCATGCAATTCCGCGACAACGCCGCCCGGACGCTATCCGGTTTGCGCCTTGCCGCCACGCTCTCCGACAGGGTCGATTGTTGGCTGTAAAGTGTTGACAGACTGCCTTGTTATCAAATTTTCACAAAATGATAGGTATGCCGCAGCGGTCAAATTACGCTGATTTAGGTATTGCGGAAGGCAATGCGCCGACGTAATTTTACGACCAGAAAAACAACAATGAACAATTAAACTACACGAAGATGAAAATTGGTATTTTTTATGGCTCAACAACAGGCGTTACCGAGGCTGTTGCAGAGCGAATAGCGAAGAAACTCGGCGTAGCCTCCGCCGACGTGCACAATGTAGGGTCGGCCACAGCCGCCGATGCCGTGGGCTACGATGCGTTGCTGCTCGGCACCTCCACATGGGGTGCCGGCGAGCTACAAGACGACTGGTACGACTTTCTCGACCAGCTGAAGAGTCAGGACTTGACAGGCAAGAAAGTAGCATTGTTCGGCTGCGGCGACTCCTCGTCGTTCAGCGACACGTTTTGCAGCGCCATGGGCGAAATCCACGACGGTCTGGCAGCCACCGGCTGCACGTTTGTCGGTCAGGTCGATGCCTCCGGCTATACCTACGATGATTCGGCGGCAGAGAGCGGCGGCAAATTTGTCGGTCTGGCACTCGACGAAGTCAACGAAGACGACAAGACCGACGGACGCATCGACGCCTGGGCCGCACAGCTGAAGAACGAGGGCGTAGAATAACCGAGAGACAGAAACAAACGTCAATGACAAAATAAAAAACGACCAACGACAATGATGGAAATAGCCAACACGATGCTGTCGAGCGAGCTTCAGGTGTTTCTCAACTATGTGTACGAATATAAGAAAGGCGTGCGCAACATGGTGCTATGTACGCTGAACCGCCGCTATCTGGCGGCAGCCGTGGCGCGACTCGACGATCAAGGCATCTGCCACTTCGAGCAGTCGGCCAACGAGAACAACGTCAATCTGTATTTCGGCAAGCCGGAATGCATTGCGGCGGTAAGGCAGTTTATCGTGCGCCCGCTCCATCAGTTGTCGCCCGAGGAGGATTTCATCCTCGGGGCACTGCTTGGCTACGACATCTGCCTGCAGTGCGAGCGGTTTTGCACGCGCAAGAAGCGAGCCGACGCTATGGCGCAGTGCGCCGGATGAAAGAATTAACGAAGTGTCTTTTCAAGCCGTCCCGGCGAGGACGGCGAAAAAGAAAGGCGATTCCCGAAAGAGACTCGCCTTTTTAGATTTATTGAAGTGAAATGTTATTTCACGAGAACCTTAGTAGTCTTGCCATCGACAACAACTACGTAGATGCCGCTTGCAACGAAGAACTGAGCGTCCTTGCTGTTTACAGCGACAGCCTGTCCGGCAGCGTTGAAGATAGAAACAGCGTTAGCCTCACCGATGATGCGGATTTCGCCGATACCAGCAACAACCTTAGCCGCTTCAACGGCAGCGTCGTTAACGTTGTCGCCCAGACGGACAGCATAGATAGTGTTGAGACCGAGGTCGACAGTGATGCTGTATGCACCGCTCTTGATCTTGTAAGAAGTGTCGCCGTTCAAGCCGATAGCAGACATAGTCTTGTCGGCAAGCTCAGTATCCTTTACAGCCGGACCGTAGCGATGAGCGTTGACATCGTCCCAAGTGCCAGGAGTTGAAGTGAATGCGAAGTAGCCATAGTCGTTTTCATCGGCAGCGAGAATCGAGACGTTATCAATCTGATAGATGCCCTCAGATATCGGGTTGGCAACGTGAGTCTCGTCGGCAGGATCCCAAGCGTTAGGCTCAACAGTGCCAAGGAGGTAAAGCTTCTCAGGATAAACCACCGGAGCTTCGCCAGCAACGAGGACAGTCATATTCTTAAGGTCGACAGTGAGTTCGAATTCGCCTTCCTCAGCCACGCGGATAGCGCCGGCAGCCTTCACGATAGGCATAGCCTGGTTGAGAGTAACGGCAGCGTTGTCGACCTCAAAACCGTAGCGGTTGGCGTTGACAACATCCCAGTCAGCGTTAAGCACTGTAGTGATACCGAAGTTGCAAGGACCTGTTAAAGTGCCAGTGTAGACACCGTTTTCCCCCTTGGTCAATTTCACGCCGTCTTCAGGGTTCCATACATTATTAGAACCGATGATGTAAACAGAAGCAGGATACTCGTCGCTTGAGATGTTGATGTCGTAGCTGCTTGGAGCGGCAACAACCACTTCACCGCTTTCGCGAGGAAGTGCAACCGACTTGAACAACTCACCGCTGTTGCTGACAATGTAGAGGTTGTTTGCGCAGTCCCAAGCGATGTCGTTGAGGTTGCGTCCGATAGTCGTAGCAAATTTGTATTTCTCAGTCAAAACAGGAGCGCCATTGTCGTCCTTAGAAACCTCGAATACAGTGAGAGTCTTGTCAGAAGTACCGATAGCGAGGAGAGAGAAGTCGGCGTTGAAGCGGATGCCGCCACCGCCGTAGAAGCCGCCCTTGTCGTTAGAGTCAACCTTGTAGTCCTCTACGCCCTCAGCGTTGATGTGAACCAAAGTAGGTTCCGCTTCCGTAGCTTTAGAGCGAGAGTTGGCATACCATATACCGCCCTCGTTGTCGTAGATTGCAGTAGTGTTGGTGTGAGAGGTGGTGTATTTACCAGTCAAAGCGTCGATAGCCTGTGTCGGAGCGGCATCCCAAGTCGTGGCTTTGCCGATGTAGTACTCGTCGGTGCGGTAGCCAGAGTAAGAGAAGCTGGTGCCGCTTGCGTTTGTAGAAAGCATCAGAATCTTGAGACCAGAGCCAAAGCCAGCGAGGTCCATACTTACGTTAGGCGCAGCGATAAATTCGCCAGCCTCGTTTGTGATTTCGTAAGTGTCAGGGTTTGCAGTGCCCTTGATCACCGGCTTGAACGCAGCGTTGAGGTCGGTTGGGTCAACCTGCCAGAGCGCGATACCATTAGAGTTCTGACCACTCAGGAAGATACGTCCGTCGGCAGCGATACGCACTTTTCGAGGATCGTAGGAAGTTTTTCCGTTAGGGAATGTAGTCTGGAAAGTCTGACCGCCCTTGAACGCATATTTGCCTTCAGCGTTTTTGATAGGGTTCATAGTCGGGTCGAAAGCATACAGACCATTGTTTTCGCCAGAAGAGTGGTAGCCGGTAGGTTTCGCCGCCATAGCCTCGGCAACAAGGATTCGTCCGAAGTTAGGGCTGTCGGTGTTGTTGTCTACGTCCACGCTTGACGGGTGGTAGAAGCTGTATTTCTTAGTGCTTACAGTAGGCTCGGCAACAGTGGCGCTTGTAACGGCAACCTTGAATTGCACCAATGCGTCTTTAGGAACGTCGGCACCCGGAACTTCAACAGAGTTGAGGTTTTTGAGGGTTGTCATTTCGTAGTCACCGTAAGTAGCTACAGTAGTACCTTCGTATTCCTTTGTCATTTCGCCGTCGACAAACATCTGAACCTTTACAGATTCAGCAGGAGCGTTCAAGCGATAAGAAACAGTGTAGTTTTCAGCAGCAGGTTCCACCTTGATGTCGTAAGCGTAAGCGTTGCGGGCCTCAAGAGCAGGAAGCGGCTTAGGAATAGAGAATGTGTACTTTGCAGCTATCTGACCAGGAACGTATTGGTAGATTGCAGCAGTGTATTCGTCTACCTTCTCTACAGAAATCGCGTTCTGGTTAGGAGCGGCGGCAGATTTCGAGAATTCGTTTTCGTGAGTTGCAACCACCTCGTTTGTTGTGCGGTTCACAACCTGGAAGCCGTCAACGTAGTTTGTTCCGCAAGGCTCGAATGTGAACAAAGTTCCGTCGAGAGTGACAGCGTCGCCACCAGCGGTAGTGTTTGCCGTTCCGACCTTTGTCAAGCCGTCAAAGAAAGCTTGCGTGCGTGCCGGACGCACAAAGATGTTGTCGGTTTCAGGATTGTTGTCGGCAGGTTGAACATGTCCGTCGGAAGCGCAAGCGATGCCAGCAGCGATAGCTTTTGACTTTTCAGCGACCTGAACACCCTTTGCAACAAAGATTTTTGCAATTTTTCCAGAGTTGGCAGGAGTGATGTAGAAAGCACCGCCTGTTTCCGACATAACATTGCCGACAGCGCGACCCAAAAAGTCCAGACGACCGGCTGTCACGCCTTCAGGAAGAGTGACTGTCAAAGCAATCATCTCCGTTGTTCCAGCAGGGAGAATCTTGAACGTTGTTGAAGAAGCGGCGTTAGGAAAACCATCGTTTACGATGAAGTTTCCAGCTCCATCGACAGTGATTGCTGTACCTGCAGCGCTCGTTGCTACAGTGGTTTTCCCCTCGGCATTAATAGCGATGATTTGAGGCACGCTTTTGTCGTTGGTGTAGACTTTTCCGTCGAAACCAATGCCCCAACGGGCATTGCCGGCTGTAGGCAGACCCTCGGTCACCTTCCAGTCCTGCGTCAAAGTCTGTGCATTCATAGCCATGGCTGTCGATGCAATGGTCAAGCCAGCCAACAGAATGTGTTTAAAAGACTTTCTCATAAAAAAGATTTTAAGTTAATAAATGATGTGTATTCTGTATTTTTCTTTGTTCTTTTTCGGTTAGGTTATTACTAAACTGCGTAAAGATATGAAATTTCTTTGAGAAACAAGCATCGGGAACAAGTTTTTAACTTATTTAACCCACAGAATGAGTGGCAACTGCCGCGGTAACGGAACAGGCATCCCAGGCGAACGTCAAAAAAACGCGTTGAGGATGCTAAAAAAACGTATAATTTGCTTGGCAGTGTTAAATATCGCTAATTATAAGACAGTTTTTGAGCCGTTGAAACCAAATGTTTGTGCATTTGTCTATTAATAAGTATATTTGCAGACGGAAATGGAGGGGGCGGAAGTCTTCTCCATTGTTTTATTAATACATCAACAATTGAAGAATGATTGACAAAAGCGCGCTGACAGCAGTCTTGGAGCGAGGAATGGAAGGCACCGACCTTTTTCTCGTCGACGTCAGAATCAGCAAGGACAACAACATCGTGGTGGAAATCGACAGCGACACAAGTGTGGACATAGATGAGTGTATCCGCCTTAACCGACTTGTTGAGAGCGAGTTTGACCGCGACGAGGAAGATTATGAACTTGAAATCGGCTCAGCCGGACTGACATCGCCACTGCGCGTAGAGCGCCAGTATCACAAGAACGAAGGCAACGAGGTTGAAGTGCTTACCGCCGACGGTCGCAAGCTCAAAGGCATCCTCAAGAGTGCCGACGCCGACGGCTTCGTGCTTACGGTGGTCAAGAAAGTGAAACCCGAAGGCGCCAAGCGTCCGGTGGAGCAGGAGGAAGACCTCCGCTTCGGTTATAACGAAATAAAATATACAAAATACGTAATCCAGTTTTAAGACATTATGGCAAAGAAAGAGGAAACCATAAGCATGGTAGACAGCTTTTCGGAGTTTAAAGAGCTGAAGAATATCGACAAGACCACAATGATCAGCGTGTTGGAGGAATCGTTCCGCAATGTGCTGGCAAAGATGTTTGGATCGGACGAGAATTTCGTCGTAATTATGAACCCAGACAAGGGCGACTGCGAGATTTATCAAAACCTCACAGTAGTGGCCGACGGCGCTGTAGAGAATCCGAGCATGCAGATCGGTCTTACCGACGCCCGCGAGATTGACCCGGAATGCGAGATTGGCGAGGACGTTACGAAAGAAATCGTGTTTGAGAAATTCGGCCGCCGCGCCATCCTGACACTCCGTCAGACGCTCGCATCCAAGATACTCGATCTTCAGAAAGACGCCATCTATACCAAGTTCAAGGCAATGGAAGGCGAGATTGTAGTAGGCGAGGTCTACCAAATCTGGAAACGCGAAGTGCTTGTTCTTGACGAGGAGCACAACGAGCTCATCCTCCCGAAGGAAGAGCAGATTCCGAGCGACCGTTACCGCAAGGGCGAAACCATCCGCGCCGTCATCAAGGAAGTGCAGAACGCCAACAACAACCCGAAGGTGATAATTTCGCGCACAAGCCCTGAATTCCTCCGCCGTCTGTTTGAAATTGAGGTGCCGGAGATTCACGACGGACTCATCCTGCTTAAAGGCATCGCCCGCATCCCTGGCGAGCGCGCCAAGATAGCCGTAGAGTCGTATGACGACCGCATCGACCCGGTCGGCGCATGCGTCGGCGTGAAAGGCTCCCGTATCCACGGCATTGTGCGCGAGTTGCGCAACGAGAACATCGACGTGATCAACTACACAACGAATCCCGAACTCTACATCCGCCGCGCCCTCAGCCCCGCCAAGGTGTCGTCAATCCGCATCAACGAGGAAGAGAAGTGCGCCGAGGTGATGCTGCTTCCGGAAGAGGTGTCGCTTGCCATCGGAAAAGGCGGTTTGAACATCAAGCTTGCCACAATGCTGACCGGCTACCAGATTGACGT
>OMNP01000314.1_pt1 | contig 20645 bp, 21 predicted proteins | sample 1673811 | NCBI WGS metagenome assembly OMNP01 (sample SAMEA103958127, study PRJEB25191) | human gut metagenome | biome: human-associated habitat [ENVO:00009003]; feature: intestine environment [ENVO:2100002]; material: feces | place: Germany | collected 2013/2015
ATGCTTGGTTGGCTTTGCATCGTGCAAAGCCCTTGTGCATACACGCCCGGCATCCGTGCCGGGGCTGAATGTGGGGCTACCGCCCCTAGACCAAGCAAGGATGCTTGCAGTCAGCCACACAAAGCCACTGCACGATGCAGTGCCACAAATGGCTGACGACCTGTACGGGGGCGGTAGCCCCAAAGCAAGGATGCTTTGATTGCTTGCCAAAAGTTATAAGCAAGGATGCTTATGTCAGCTGAATCAAGCCGTTATGCATGGACGCATAAAGACAGCCGCACAAAGCCGTTGCACGATGCAACGGCACAAATGGCTGTCAATGCATGGACGCAGTGACCACAAACGACCGCAGGTAGGCGCAACCACAATTATTCATTATTCATCATTCATTATTCATTAAACAAAAAGTCCGCGCCTTTTCAGACAACGGACCTCGATATAAAATTTCAATGTAAAATTAAAGTGTGCCACCCGCCGGTAACGGAAGTCGCACAAATTGCAAACCTTCAGAACGGCGAATTTGAAGCGGCTCACAGCCGCCGCCCGCCTTATCATATTGCTCATTGCTTTGTGTGACCCCGCCGTTCCTCGATTTTCCGCTGTACTGCAACAATATTAAAGGCGGAATTGTCAGCGGCTCCGCCGCCATTGCCGCCGCCCGCCGTTCACTTGAACCGGTCAAATCGACAGTATATCCGAATTTTAATTCTGTTCTGTTATTTCTGCTTGATCCTTTTTAATAAGCTTTATACCTGATTTTTTCCACATCAACATAATTGCTCTGACTCCGAAGTATTCAAATGCGGAGAGAAGTATTATCAAAGGTATCGCTATAGCCATATTGTGCTGATAACTGCCGTCGGGATAAAGCCGAATGATAGCATAGAATACAGTTCCATGATTGAAGTACAACGGAAGAGAAGCTTTACCGAGAAAACTGAAGATCCTCCATTTAAACAATCCATGCAGTGCGCTTTTTTCACTGAATGTAATTGCTGTTGTCGCGATAAAAAGCGGGATAATAAATGTATCGCTTATTTTCCTTGTGAAAATTGAAACGATAAGTATAAATAAATAACCGAACAGCTCTATAACAGTCAAAACAAATTTGCCGAACTTTGTGTAGTCGTGTTCCGTGATTTTTTTGTATACAAGATATGCCAGAACTCCGGTAAGTAAGCCTATAGCCGCCTTTAAAGGAAATTCGATAAGCTTGTTCAAAACCTTAATCGTACTGTCTGAGGAAGCGGCTAAATTATATCTTAAAGCAAGTAAAAATGGATATATCGTAGGTGCGAAAAAATACAGAAAAAACCTGCTGTTTTTGCAGAGCATATAGTAAAAAATCGGAATAACAACAAACATAGCGCCGAGATACCAAGCAACACCGAGAAAGAAATCTTTAAGACCGCCGCCTGATATTCCGATTAGATCCGGTATAATTTCAGATATCTTTGTTGCCACTGTACCAAATGTCAGATGCCCTAATAAAGCTGCACCGCCAAGCACTATTGTAAACTTGATGAACAGAGCAAACAGATAATCGGGATATATAGGCTTCATTTTATTTATATTGAATTTCCAGGCTGCTTTTTCTGCCGTCAGACCGAAATCCTTATTCTTGAAATAGCTCTTTACCATCAAAAAGCCGCTTACGGCAAAGAAAAAGTATATCGCTTTGTGCCCTGATGTGGTAAAATTGAGATATGACGGGAATTTGTTTGTCACATACTGTGAATGTTGTAATATTACCATTATACAGAAAACAAACCTTAGAAACTCTATTTCCAGATTTTTGGATTTTCTCATAATCAGATCTCCCCATTTAATTTTTATACGCAAAAAGGCACAGTCCACCCCTCGTGGACTATGCCTTAATTACCATATTGAATTTATTTACACAGAGATATTGTGCACTACTTACAGCGACACTTTCAGAGTGCCCCCCCCATTTACATAAATTGGCATTTACCGTCTTGCACATATCTCTCACCCTTACATTTCTTACAAAAATATCTTTTTCCTTTCGATAGCATTAGTATATCATTATTGCTATAGCTTGTCAAGCTGTTTTGATTACGAAATATTTCCGGTACACTTTTCAGCTTCGCACAAAAGCTCTGCTCCCGCACTGCGCTATTTCTGCCATCACCGCCAACCCCGCACTACCCTCGCCCCGCACTACCAAAAATTCAAATTCGCGCCTGAAGCAAGGATGCTTCACAGCGGTCGCACAAAGTCGCTATGCATGGACGCATAAAGACAGCCACACAAAGCCGTTGCACGATGCAACGGCACAAATGGCTGTCAATGCACAGATGCAGCGACACCAACGACTGACGACCTGCATTAGGGCTACGCCCAAAGCAAGGACGCTTTGGTTGCTTGCCAAAAGTTATAAGCAAGGATGCTTATGTCAGCTGAATCAAGCCGTTGCACGATGCAACGGCACAAACAGCTGACTTTGCAGAGACGCAAAACCAACATAGCAAGCAACGCTAAACACCCATTTTTAAAAATTATGTAGGTTTATCGACAGTCTGGATATATAAATTCGTTTGTTGAAAAAGTCTGTTTTTTTCAAAAAAGTGTTTGTCCTCAATCCCTATCCCCTTTAAAACACTCTGATGGCTTTGCATCGTACAAAACTTTGTGTGTTCTTATTTCGGCATCCGTGCCAGAGCTGAGTGTGGGGCTGCCGCCCTCACCCCGCTAAGATATATAAATTGTAATCGGAGAAATCAAATGAAACTGTATCTTACCGACCTTGACGGAACTCTTCTTGACCATAAAGCCGAAATCGGGCGAATGACTGAAGCTATGATGAATATGCTGATCGACAACGACATTGCCGTAAGCTATGCTACGGCTCGATCCGTTCATTCGGCTGAGCCGAAGGTAAGCTGTATCAATTTTAAGCTTCCTGTGATAACCCACAACGGAGCTTTTATCATTGATCCGATTACAAAAGAACGGCTTGTGACTCACTTTTTTGACAACAACGCCAAAGCGTTCTTGAAAAGCTATTTTTATGAACACAAAGAGTCAATACTTGTCTATTCGGTTATTGATAATTACGAGCGTGTCAGCTATCTTGAAGAAAGGCTGAACAAAGGAACGGTGCGCTATCTCAAGGACAGAGCCGGAGATAAGCGTATGCACCGTGCCGGTGACTATGAAGAGCTTTTTGAGGGCGATATTTACTATATAACGCTTATTGAACCGATAACCTCCCCCGAAGAGCTTGACAACTTTTTTTACAACAAGAACGGATTTTCCAGGAACTATCAGCCCGATACATACGATACAAGCGAATACTGGTATGAGATATATCGCGACGATGTATCCAAAGCAAACGCCGCACTCAGATTGAAAGAAATGCTCGGTGCAGACGAGCTTATAGTTTTCGGCGACAACACAAACGATATTTCGATGTTTTCGGTCGCCGACAGGTGTTACGCCGTATCAAATGCCACTGACAGACTCAAAGCGCTTGCAACAGGAGTTATCCGCTCCAACGAACAAAGCGGAGTTCCGGCATTCATTCAAAATGACAACTGCACAGTATGGCAGTACAATAAACAGCCACTACACGTTGCCCCCGACAAAGCGCGTTTCAGTGCCTGCACCGCTACAGCAGACAGCGGAGACGGAGTCGGGATTTTGAACGAAAAGCAGATACACGCAACACTTAAAAGCTACTTTGCCTCTTCCCTGTTCGACAAGGAAATAAAGATAGGCAATTACTTTGCCGACCTTGTTACCGAGAACGGCATATTTGAGATACAGACGGCAAATTTCAAATACCTTGTGCCAAAGCTCAATACTTTTCTCAAAGCTTCTCACGTCACAGTAGTATACCCATATCATAAAAAAAGCCGTCTTAATTACATTGACAAATCCACCGGTGAAATTCTTAAAAGCGGAAGAACAGTCACCGCAAGCGATATGAGCGATTTCTTTATCGAACTTTACAGAATAAAGCAGTATCTCAGCAATCCCAACCTCACGATCTGCATTGCAGATATTGCGGTAGAAAATCTGAGATACTGTGCTAAAGATATGAAACGCAGGAAGTCGGACAGAAAGATTACCGTTCCGACCTCACTGCTACAGCTTACTTATCTTGAGGACAGCGACAGCTACAGATGCTTTATCCCCGAGGGCTTACCCGAAACGTTTACGCTCAAAGAGTTTAAAAAGCGTATGCGTTCCGGTGATGCCTCTATTGCGATAAGAATATTGCTGTATGTCGGCGTGATCGACTATGCCGGTAAGCTCGGCAACGAATATCTCTACAAGATCACATAATATCACGAAGCATTCTCAACATAATACTGTGCCTGAGCGGCATACATTTCTGAGTAAATGCCGTTTTCACGCTTAACAAGCTCATCGTGTGTACCGTATTCCTTTATAGTATCATCGGCAAATACGGCTATATTGTCGCAGAACTTACAGCTCGACAGCCTGTGGGATATGTAGATAGCGGTCTTGCCGCCTACAAGCTCGTTGAAGTGCCTGTATATCTCATATTCGGCTACCGGGTCGAGCGCCGCTGTAGGCTCGTCAAGTATTACTATCGGGCTGTCACGGTATAAAGCACGGCAGATAGCGGTTTTCTGCTGCTGACCGCCCGAAAGCTCAGTGCCGTTTTCATCATAGCTTTTGAATATTGTCGTATCGAACTTGTTTTCAAGCTTCATTGCGTCTTCATATAAGCCTGCCATTTTGAGCGTCTTTATCAGCTTTTCCTCGTCCTCCTGCTCGTCAAGTATTATATTCTCCTTAAGGCTGAAAGCAAACAGCTCAAAATCCTGGAATACCACCGAGAACAGCTTTCTGTACTCGCTGTCCGAGTAATCCTTGATATTGATATTATCTATCAGTATCTCACCGTCTGTTACATCATACATACGGCAAAGGAGCTTTATAAACGTTGTCTTTCCCGCACCGTTAAGTCCGACTACCGACAGATGCTCGCCTTGTTTAATCGTGATATTGATATTTCTGAGGACATAATTTTCACTTCTCGGATATTTGAAGCTTACATTTCTGAACTCAATAACGTGTTCGCCGTCCGAAACAGGCTTATCGCCCTTTGTCATTCTGTCGGAAATAGCATCAAATTTCAGATATTCATATGCGTAACCGCACGCCTTTACCGTAGCCGCAATGTTGTCTACAATGCTATACAGTCCCCAGTACAGCGAAGAAGCAGATGAAACGCACATTGTAAAATCACCGAGTGTAATCGCTCCCGTCAGTGCTTTAAAGCCTATGTAGAAATATGAAAGTCCGTCACGCAGTCCGTTTGTGAGATTTGAATACTGCAAATATTTATACTGCGCTTTGTACTGCTCCCTGAACGTGTCTATAGTTTCATTGCTGTAGTAATCCGCTTTATCGCACATCATATCCTTACTGTCAAACAGCCTTACCTCCTTGCCGTTTGACGGGTTGGACAGCTGATAGAAGAAATACCCGAAAAGGCGATTGATTTTAGACAGCTTCTTGAAATATTCTATATCAAGCTTGTTGCTCTTATTTGTGAATATCGTGATAAGAACAAGCGATATGATCTGTATCGGCAGAAGAAGCGGACAGGTAACTGCGATTATCGCTATAACGCCGAGTACGTTCACCCCGTTTGAAACGATATTGAAGAAACCGTTCAGTATTCCGACTACTCCGCCGCTGTACCACGACATACCCTCTTTCGCCTTGTTCATCTGATCGAGCGTGTCCGGGTCTTCGGTATGCTCAAAATCCATCTTCATTACCTTTTCGGACAGGCTTACTTCAAAATACTCGTTGAACCACTCGGAATAAACATTCTTTATCTCATTTACAAGATAGTTTATAAGCGCCGCAAGCAAGGTCACACCGACTATAAGCGCAATGCAGAATATCGCAGTAGGTATATGCTCCTCAACTTTACCGCCGCCTATTATTGCGGCGATCTCATCTACAAGATATTTTGACGAGATGATATTAACCATTGTCTGCGAAAACGAAACCACCACCTGCAGCGCATAAGCAATAAACAGCTGAGGCTTATTCTTTACTGCCGTTTTCAGCATAAATTTAAGCGTAGGCAGTATCTTTTTCTCTTTTTCTTTACGCATTGACAGCCACCTCGCTTTCGTTGTTGTCAATATAATACTGAGCCTGGACATTGAACATATCAGCGTATTCTCCGCCCTTGTCCATAAGCTCGCTGTGAGTTCCGTACTCGACTATACCGCCGTCCTTGAACATAGCGACCTTGTCGCAGAACTGAGTTGAGCTTAATCTGTGGCTGATATATACCGCTGTCTTGTTACCGATGAGCTTGTCAAAGTCACCGTACAGCTTGCTTTCCGCAAGTGCGTCAAGTGCCGCCGTAGGCTCGTCAAGGACAACTACAGGCGCATTTTTATATAACGCTCTGGCAAGCGCCAGCTTCTGCTTTTCGCCGCCCGACAGATCAACGCCGTCATCGTAAACGATCTTTAGTATCTCGGTATCAATACCCTTTTCAAGTTCTGAGAGCTTATTCTCAAGTCCCGAATCAATAACGCACTGCCTTGCCTTCTCCTTATCCGATTTATCCGCACTGCTCATTGAAACGTTCATATACAGAGGAAATGCGAACAGCTCGACCTCCTGAAAAGCAGGCGAGAATATCTTATAATAGCTGTGCTTGTTGTACTGCTTTATATTGACACCGTTCAGCAGTATCTCGCCCTCGGTCACTTCATACAGCCTTAACAACAGCTTTATAAAGGTAGATTTTCCCGCACCGTTAAGTCCGACCACCGCAAGCCGTTCACCCGCGTTAAGAGTGATATTGACGTTTTTAAGTGCATATTTTTCAGCCTTCGGATATTTGAACGAAACATTGCGGAATGTAAATTCATAGCTGTCACACTGCGGAACATCAATTCCGCTGTCGTCCTTATCTCCGCAGTCAGCGTCCATAAAGCTACGGAAATCGTCATATTCCCTGCTCCTTGCAAGTAAGTCCGATACAGCGTTAAGGAGCTGATTTGTATAATCGAAGAACGTCATTGACGATGCAAGGTACAAAGTGAAATTACCTATAGTCATACTTCCGTTTACAACGCTGTATAAGAGCCATACGTAAACCGCCGCCTGCACTCCTGCCCATAGTACAGCATTTATGACAGCCGACACCGCCCATATCCTTGAATTTTTCTTCTGCGCCGCATAACGCTCTTTGTTCAGCACTTTGAACTTTTCTGTAAGCCAGTCGGCTATCCCGAACATTCTTATATCCTTAGCCGCCTCAAAGTCGCTCGTGGTATAAGAAAGATAATTATGTCTGCGCCACCACGGAGCTAACGGATCCCACACCTTTTTCTTGCAGTAAGCATTTGTCTTGTTGGTAACAACAAATTGCAGTACCGAGCAGATAAGTATAGCAATAACGATAAAAATATTCATCGTACCGAGAATGGCGATACCGACAACGATTATCGGTATGAGCGTTAAAAGACGCACAATGCCTCTCATCATACCCTCTATGCCGTTGTTATTGTCGTTGCAGGCGTTTCCTGCTTTCTGATAGCAGTCCATAAAGTCCTTGTCCTCAAGATAGCCGTAATCCACCGACATTATCTTGCGGTTCTTAAGTCCCATCTGCCTGAATCTTGCTCCGATATAAATGTGAAAGAATGAGTTGCCGTAAAGGTTCAGCATAGTAGCCGTAATCTGTATTACGGTAAATCCGCCCATAAGCAGTGCAAGCGCAGTAACGCTCTGACCTGAAGTTATCATATCAATAACGAACTTTGATATGAACGACCACAGATACTGCATTATCGGCGCACAGATTATGCTGATTATTATAACAGGTATAAACCTGTGTGAATAGCTTAGCATTGATTTTAATGCGTGAATGCTGTTGCTGAAAACGCCGTATTCCTTATGATAAGGATTGGTGTTTTTCTCTTTCTCTTTATTATTCTTCATTTTTCTCTCCCACTTTTATAAAACTCATGTCCTTTCGGTCAAAGAAAGGATAATCACGGTTGTTTACGCTTGTATGATAACCATGCGGCTGATTGAGTACGGCAAACGCACCTGTCAGCAAAATAAGCATTTCCGGCAAGTAGTTTCTTACTCCATAGACTTTTTCTTTATCATTGTCGGCGCAAAGCACGCTTATTTCGATTATCTCTTTGTTTGAGCCGTTGATGCTCAAAAGATACTGAAGCGCTTTTTCTATCTTTTCTTTCGGATAGCCGAGATGAGTTGCTATGGTCGAGGCACCGGCTACCTCGCCGTTATCAAGAGAAAGAAGATACATTACCACCTTTAAGTTCATCTTATCTCCTAAGAACCTGAACAACTCCGACAGCTTATCAATATCCGAAAACTGTTTTGCAAAGCTCTCCGGCTGTTCTATAAATGTAAAATAGCGGAAATCCTTATTAAGCCGCATATACGTCACACCTGTATTACAGGTGCACTCGGAAGCAACCGTGCCGTTTGAATCTTTAAAATCGGGAAGATCATAGTAATAGCGATTTTCACGCCACGCAGTAAGCTGCATAGCCCAGATTATGTTAAGGTAATTTTTAAGCCACTCAGCACAGGAATCGTGACTGCTGTCGGCTATAGCCCGCATATGATTTAATACCTGTTGTTCAAACGAACACTTTTCCTCTCCTCTGCCGTAAAGATTGTCTATAGAAACATCGAAGATGTCCGCTATTTTAGGCAGTAAATCGCCGTCGGGATAGCTCCCGTTTTCCCATTTTGATACCGCCTGTGCGGTAACGCCGAGCTTGGCGGCAAGCTGTTCCTGCGTGATATCGCTTTGCTTTCTGAGCATCTGTAACTGCTTTGAAAAAACCGTTTCCATATCAACTCCTCCTTGTTTGCATTAAGTTTAACACAAATAGCGGTTGTATGCAACATATATTTCAGCATGAAATTCAAGAATTAGTTTATAAAAACGGCAAATCCAACCGAAGTCATAAAAACGGAAAAGAAAAAAGCGGCAAAGCGTATTGCTCTGCCGCAGTTTGTTTAGCTTCGATAATCAGAATGCGAAATAATCGGGAGCGGAATCGCCCGTAACAGGAGCGAAACCAACGATAGGACCGATCTCATCGGGACCGCCGGCCTCAAATACAGTACCGTATTTGTCATTAGTTGCAATGTCGAAGAATTTTCCGACAACACCCTCTTTAATGATAGCGCCGTTTGAAAGATATATCTTTCCGTCTACGGTTTTTACTTCCTTGAGTACTTCTCCGTCGTACTCCGTAATATCTTTTGTAAATGCGTTGTTCAAAAATAACATACCTTTGCGTCCTTTCACTGAAGATTATTTTTCTGTGAGAGCGTTCAGTTCTCTTGCAAGCCGTGCTACAGGCAATCCTACAACGTTGTAGAAATCGCCGTTTATACGTTTTACAAACATAGCGCCTTTTTCCTGGATACCGTAAGCGCCCGCTTTGTCCATAGGCTCACCGCTTGCTATATACTGCCGTATCTCATCATCGCCGAGCGGATAGAATTCCACCTCGGTCTTTTCATAAAAATTTATTTGCTTATCGGGAGAAATTACGCATACTCCCGTAAGTACCGTATGTGTTTCGCCTGACAGCTTTTTCAGCATATCAAATGCGTCCTGCTCATTCTCAGGCTTGCCCATTATCTCGTTACCGAGCGCCACAACAGTATCCGCTCCGACAACAATGTCACTGGGATATTTCTCGGCTATCTCCGCTGCTTTCTGTCGGGATAGCATAAGCACTGCGTCTGACGGTGCTGTACCGTCCGGTATCTTCTCTTCCTTTACGGCAGGAACGGATAAAAAATCGAAGCCTGCCAGTGTCATAAGTTCAATTCTGCGTGGAGATTTACTTGCCAGAATCATCGTTGTTGTACTTTTCACCGTAAACCTCATCGTAATTTGCGATACATTCCTTGATGATCTCAACCGCAGCCTTGTGACCCATTACCTCATTGACCGCAGTTTCCTTGCCCTCGAGCTGCTTATATACCTTGAAGAAGTGCAGCATTTCATCAAAGATGTGCGAGGGTAAGCCCTCGATGCTTCTGTAGGAGTTATAATTGGGATCTTCAAACGGGATAGCTATTATCTTCTGATCCATCTTTCCGTTATCTATCATATTTATAACACCGATAGGATAGCACTGTACAAGCACAAGCGGAACAAGAGGCTCGTTGCACAGAACAAGCACGTCAAGCGGATCTCCGTCGTCTGCAAGCGTCTTGGGGATAAATCCGTAGTTTGCGGGATAATGTGTCGATGTATACAGTATTCTGTCAAGTATAAGTACGCCCGTCTTCTTGTCAAGCTCGTACTTTGACTTACTTCCCTTTGAGATCTCAATGACAGCTAAAAAGTCATTGGGAGTTACTCTTTCTTTGTCGATATCGTGCCAGATGTTCATAAAATTAACCTTTCTTAGCATTAACGCTACTAATGTATCTATTATACAACTATATTAACAATTTTGCAAGCGATTTTTGCATTTTTTTGAAATATTTTTCAAAAAAAACTAAAATGCCGAAAATTGAAATATCTAAACGCAATATTACGCTTTCTCAAACGCCCTGAGCGTCTTTATAGCAATAGCCGCAACAAGAAGTCCGCTTGCCGTCCATATAATCGGTTCGGATATACATACGCCGAAATAACCGCATACCGGGATAACCGCAACTACAGTCACTATCTTCCATATCATCTCGACAATGCTTGCTCCTATCGGAACAACGCTCTTACCGAGCCCCTGCAATGTGCATCTCAGTGACAACAACGTATTCAGCGCAAAGTAGAACGGCACATTTATCCTCAGATAGTTGACCGCCGTATCTATAATTTCACGGTTATCCGCAGGCGCTATCATAAGCACAAGCTGTTCTCCGAACAGATACACAATAAGCACCGCAAGAGTTGACCAGCCGTAGCCTATCAGCAGACCGTATTTTATGCTCTTCTTTATTCTGTCAAGCCGACCTGCGCCGAGATTTTGGCTAACGAATGTAACAAGCGTTGCGCTGATCGCCGAGAACGGCATGATAGTAAAGCTGAATATCTTTCGTGCAGCAGTGTGAGCCGAGATTATTTCTGTTCCGAGTCCGTTGATGCCGTTTTGCAGAACTATCGAGCCTATGTCAACTATCGAATACATAAGTGCCATACCAAGACCTGAAGCAATAAGGCTTTTTATCTCATCGCCGTGAAGCCTGAAATCGGACTTGCCCAGCTTTAAAAACGGACATTTTCTGATAAGATAAATGAAACAGACAATAGCGGAGATAAGCTGTGCGATAACTGTTGCAAGCGCCGCACCGTCAACCCCCATACCGAAACCGAATATGAACAGAAAATCCAGTCCGACATTCAGCACAGCTGAAATTACAAGTATTATCAGCGGTACTATGCTATCGCCCAAAGCACGAAGAATGTTTGCTTCAAGGTTATATATAAGCGTAACTATAAGTCCGCCTGCCACTATCGTAAGATACAGCTTCGCCTGTTCAAAAATCTCAGCCGGCGTATTGAGTGCAGTAAGCAGCGGCTCAACAAACACTATACACAGCGTCATGATTACAGCGGTAATTATTGCAGAATATGTAATCATTCCTGCAACCGTGCGCCGCACCTTGTTCATATCGTTTGCACCGTAGTGCTTAGCAACAGGTATGGCAAAACCGGTACACAGGCCGTTTATAATGTTGAACATAAGCGACACCACCGCCGTTGTCGAACCTACAGCGGACAGCGATAATTCACCGAGTTTTTTTCCGACAATTATAATGTCGACCAGATTATACGCCTGTTGGAACAGACTGCCGAGCAGAATAGGCAGGCTGAACAGGAGCATAAGCCGTATTATGCTTCCTTTTGTTAGATCTCTCATAGTTTCTTCTTTTCTTTCCGTTGTTCTTTTACTTTTCTTTTAGCTAAAAACGACATTTTTAAGGTAATCGTTTTCGTTGAAATATAGTATAACATATCGAAAGAGGAGTTTCAAGTAAAAAAGGCTTGTTATAACTGAATTTTTGTGATAAAATCAGTTAGTAAAACAAAAAAGAAGGAGGTTTCTGAAATATGGAACCAAAAAATTACATTGTTACCGAAATAAGCGGAGAGTATGCCACACTTACGGAAAGAATAAGCGGAGAAACGCTGTTCATAGCCCTTGCACTTTTACCGCCCGGCACAGACATCGGTACTAAACTGCACTATGAAATGCTGGAATATACAATCGAAGAATAAAGAGGATAAGTGTTATGGTATTGATGCTTTTTGTTGTCGCCTGCTATACTGTCTGCGGGCTCAGCGACAAATACTCCGTCGCAAAGCTGAAGTTTGACGGCAACTCGTTTACTTTTCTTATGGCTTTGCCGACTGCTATACTTTTACTGCCGCTTATGCCGTTTTCGGATATGCACTTACAGCTTTGCTGGCAGTCGGCGCTTGCGGCTGTTCTTATTATGGTGTCAAAGCTGCTTGAATTCAAGATGTCAGCGCTCGTGCTTACCGAAATGTCTGCCTTTGAGCTTAAAGCCTGGCTCGGTCTTTGCCTGTTTGCGTCCTATGCGACCGATATAATAACCGCTGTCGATACCTTCAGTCCTCTGAGATTACTTGCAATTGCCGTTACGGCAATAGGACTGTTTATGATAGCAAGGTCGGAAAGAGAACGTATGAATTATAAGAAAATAGCTGTACCGCTGTTTTTCTATCTGCTGTCAAAGTTCGGCTACGGCTTTATTATAACAGCATCTGCGCCGTACATATCCTCATACTTTGCCCTGCTCTTCGGACTTATATTACTTGCGGTCGCGCTCATTCCGTTCGTGCACCCGATAAAGCTTATAAAAGGCAAGCCGAAAGGCTGTGCATTTGTCGCACTTACCAAGATACCTAACGCTCTCGGGCTGGTGCTTGAAAACGCGGTCATAGCAACAAGTATGACTAATTATTCTTTTATTCAGCCGATGATAATGGTAGCTCTGTTCTTTATCGGACTTGTCAGAAAGGAAAGCACAAAACCGCTGAATGTAGTCGGAAGCATTGTCTGCATAGTCGGTATAGTCGCTTTCCAACTACTCGGAATTAAATAAGACAAAGAATCAGGGGTTGTGATACAATCCCTTACTTACCAAAAACAGCCAGAAATAAAGTGAGTCGAAGCACTAAAAATAGTGCACTCGGCTCACTTTTTTCGGGCTGCATCACAACCCCTTTACTTTATTAGCATAACCAAGCTTATCCCTTGCGATAGTTTCAATGTACTCGACCTTATAGCTGTCCTCAGAATATCTGCCAAGCATTTTGTTATCATTTTCCACTTCAGTCACCTGCGCGGTAAGCTTTGCAAGCTCTTCTTTCTTTTGTGATATCTCCACCTGTATCGAAATGAAGTTATACACACATATCACAAGCGCCGTTATCAAAAGAGGTGCAAGTATCAGCATAACTTTATTGAATTTTCCTGATTTTGCCTTCAATCCTGCTGACATTTACAACTTCGTCCCTTTCAAGCTTATTATCACTATTATATAATATTCTGCGGTGCTTTTTCAAGGCTGCTTCTGCTCTTTTTATTTTATTATTCATAATTTTGTAAAAATGCACAAACGGAAATGCTATTTTGTGTGCAAATGATACAAACACTTTCAAAACGGGTTTTAACAGTTTACCAAACACAATTTTAACTATCTTTATTGCAGTTTTTATAACCATGGTATATACCAATTTTACAAGCCGACCGACCGTAAGAAAATATACTATAGCTCCGACAGCTGCAGAAAACAGATATGACGCACGGAAAATTCCGTTTCCTATTTCCATCGAAAGACCAAAAAGCACAAGACCGCAAAGAGCAAGATAAAACGTATCCTCTACCCCGACAATAAAGCTGTGATGCGGTATCACAGTCCTTAACACCCTCAGTACTTCATACCCCGCACCAAGAAAGATCCCGCATACAGAAAAGCACGCCAGTTGCCAGATAAGCGATGTTTCAACGTTCATATGCTCACCTCTATCTGAATATCCTGGATATGAAATTATCGGCACACTTTGTTCTGTTATCGCTGAAATGGATTGAACATATTTTGCCTCTGATCTCTACGTTACCGCTTCCGGTAAAGGCTCTTTCCACCTCCAGCTCCGAACCTTTAATACGCATATCCCCGAGAACAGTATATAAAATAATATTCTCGCTGTCATATGAGATTATTTCAAGCACACCGTTTACGCATAGATCTCTCCTGTCTGTAAGAGTCAGCATCTGTTGTCTGTCGTTCAAAAAAATACCCCCGCTCATTATTTACATTACAGTTTAGTAAATAATATTCGGGGTATGTCCTGATTATGCTCAAACTACTTCATAAAGGTCAGAAGCTCCGTCTTTACCCACTACTTCAACAACCTTCAGTACACGTATTTTCAGCGGGCTTTTGCCCATATTTATCTCGACTTCATCTCCGACCTTAACATCATAAGACGCTCTGGCAGGTTTGCCGTTCACCGAGATCTTTTCGGCATCACAAGCATCGTTGGCTACTGTTCTTCTTTTGATAAGGCGTGATACTTTCAAATATTTATCCAATCTCATAGAAACTCCTTTCGCTGATCAGCAATAAAAAACGGAGGCGGTAATAATACTGCCTCCGCTATTTAATCAGATTTAATTACTTAGCAACTGCGTCCTTTAATGCACTTCCGGCCTTGAATGCGGGAACCTTAGAAGCAGCGATCTTGATCTTGTCACCTGTACGGGGGTTAACGCCCTCACGAGCTGCGCGCTCGCGTACTTCGAATGTACCAAATCCAACGAGCTGGATCTTTTCGCCCTTTGCGAGTGTTTCGGAAATGCTGTCTACTACAGCGGAGATAGCCTTTTCTGCATCCTTCTTTGTAAGGTCAGCCTTTTCTGCAACCATTGTAACTAATTCTGCTTTTGTCATTTGAGTAATCCTCCAAAAAATTTTAAAATTATTTAAGCTGAAAAGCTTATTAACGTAATACGGTCAACCGACTAATTGCTTTACGGTTAATCAGAATTTAAAAACAGCGCTTTTATCTGCTCATCTGACAGATTGTCGAGCGTTTTGCCTTGCGACTTCGTATTACTCTCAAGCTCTCTAAATCGCATTATAAACTTATTTACAACAAAAGTCAAGGCTTTTTCGCAATCTTTTTCGATAAAACGTGATAAATTACAGCAAGAGAGTAAAAGTTCTCCAAATTTTTCTTCGGTAAATTCTTCGTTTTTGTCATTTATAGCTAATTTAAGTTCATCAAATTTACCTTGAACAAGATCAAGCGCCTCTTTAGTATCGCACATTTCCACACCGGCGTTTGATGCACGTTTAAATACTTTCTGTCCGCGCATAAGAGCAGGTAAAACCATAGGCACACTGTCAAGTGTATCGGCTACAGTATCCTGATGCTTAGATTTTTTCTTCAGCTTATCCCAATTTTTAAGAACATCGTCACTGTTATCAACTTTCACATTGCCGAAAACGTGAGGATGACGGTAAATCATCTTCTTTGTGACATCATCACATATATCATTAAATTCAAATCTGCCGCGTTCCGTTTCTATCTGACAATGAAAAACCGCCTGAAACAGCAGATCGCCGAGCTCTTCTTTCAGCATAGCCGCATCATCGGCATCAATTGCTTCCATAACCTCGTACGCTTCTTCAAGAACATTCATACGGATCGACTTATGGTCCTGTTCCTTGTCCCACGGGCAACCGTTCTCGCTTCTGAGAATACGGGTAACTTCAATTAGATCGTTTATGTCGTACTTATCTTTAAACTTAAAGTCCAAAATATACACTTCCTAAATAAAAATAGCACAGGTGCGTATATAATAATACACTAAAATCTGTCATATATCAAGGCTATTTTCGCATTTTTTTCGTTTTTGGCGATTTAGCAAGGATTTTATATTGATTTCGTTGAATAATATCAGTAAAATTATATAAACAAAACCGCCTGCTCCGATTGACAATAACAATCTTATAAAAGCAACCGACCGTTCAAACAGTATATTTGCGCTCAGATAAGCTATAACCGCACATACTGTACCTGCGATAAGCGGAAGTGACATTTTTCTCAGAATATGAAAATCTATACCGGTCACAGCTTCCAGAGCAAAATAACCTCCCAGCGCAACAAACGCATACATCACAACTGTTGATACGGCAGCACCGCTTATATTTATTTCGGGTATCGAAATTGTAAACACATTCATTATAAGCTTAAGTGCGCATCCCGGCAGCATCAGCTTTATCGGCAGGTCAGAACGACCTATGACCTGAAAAACAGAAATAAAGGTCGATGACAGGGTAAGAAATACTCCGCCAAGCCCTAAAATGAACAGCGGAAGAACACTTACCTCGATCTCCTGTTGCCTTCCTGAAAACAGGAAATCAAGTATATACGGACTCAGCGCCGAAAGACCGAGATACAACGGAAATCCTATGATGAAATTCGATCGTAGTACTATCGAAACCTTACGTTCAAAATCTACCTTGTTTTTCAATGTCCACGCCCCGGCTATCCTAGGAAGCGCACTTCTTCCGAACATTGCCGTAAATGACGGTATCAGCATAAACATTGTCCACGAAAGTCCTGTATAGCTCCCGTACATAAAGTTCGCAAGCCTGACTGCACCGCCCTGAGAACCGATAATTTCCGAAAACCGTACCGAAAAGTACTCCGGAGCGCATGAAAGCGCATAATTAAGGCATCGAGGTATAGTAATAAGATCTATAAACGACGAAAGATTTATTACAACAGCCGCCGCTGATATCGGCACACAGTTCTTTAACAGCTCCCGCACAATTGCGAATGTTCTGTCAGTCGAGGTGTCGCCTTTATGTATATCAATGACCTTTCGGCACAGCTTCTTTCTTATAATCAGGCAGACGAGCGCACAAAGTTCACTTGCGGTTACGGCGAGAACAGCACCTGCTGCGGCGTACGGCATTATAATATCTGTTGCCTGTGTTATGTTATCGGCTAACGTGCCGAATATTTCCTTACCGCTGTCATAACACTTTATTCCATAGTTTAATATAAAATACGATGTGCCGAGCCCCACAATGGCACGGCAGACCGATTCCGCAACCTGTGATACCGCTGACGGCATCATATTACAGCATCCTTCGTAATACCCCTTATAAACCGACGAGATGCAGCAAAGACATACAGATGGAGCTATAATTACAATGCCCCATACGCTTTGCGGCGACTGAGCGACATAATCCGAAAACGGCTTTGCAAGAAAAAGTATGAACACGCTTCCAAGCGCCCCAATAGAACCGAATGTCATTATCGCCGTGCGTAGGACCTTGTTCGCATTTGCAAATCTGCCGAGTGCAATATTATCGGCAACGGTTTTGATTATGACTGTCGGAATTGCCGCCGCAGTCATTGCAAATACCGGTGTGTACAGGCTGTATGCTGTGGAATAGTAGCCCATACCGACACCACCGAGTATATTTGTCAGCGGTATTTTGAAAACAGCGCCGACTATCTTGCTTATCGCCATTGAAACAAACAGAATTATTGTGTTTTTTACATAGGTATTTTTCAAACAATCAGTCCTTTCCGGTTAATTCTATTATCCTTGGGACAAGAATATACCGGATACGGCTGTAACGTTATCGATTTCTGGTTAAAAAAGACGCTCACCCAAAACGGATAAGCGTCCTTTAATACTATTCTTTTCTCAAGCCTTGAAGTCAAACGGATGCTTTTCTTCGGGAACAGCAGACGGAACATACTGTTCATATGCCGGCTGTGTCTTTCCGCCGCTGAAATCCACCCTGTCGATTTTAAGTGCATCGTCATTCTTATCGCTCTTTTCAAAGCGATCTTCTGTCTTCTCGGAATATGCCGCCTTAATCAGCTTGATCAGCTCTTCTACAGAAGAAGCCGTCACAAGACGTTCCTCATATTCCTCTTTTTCCTCTTTCTTAGCTTCCTCCGCCTTTTTTTCAGCGGCTTTTTCCTTAGCTTTTTCTACGTTTTCGTTCTTCTTGAGACTCTCTTTGATAAGAGCATAGTAAGAAACATTGCCGTCGCTGTCAACACTGATACCGAGCTTTGTAACATTGTCCGAATCATCGCCGAGCTGTTTTCTTATTTCAGGCAATTCACCTATTGCCTTATCGATGATGCCCTCAAATTTAGCTCTTTCGTTTTCATCGGTTGCCATTTTTTCAAGAGTATCAGGGGTTATGACGCAATTATACTCACCTTTACCTGTAGCAAGGTGTTGCTGTGCTTCTTCGTCGGAAGAAAAATCGGCAATGATAAAGTCAACATTTTTGTATTTATCTTTCAGCTGTTCAAGATATTTCTGTGCATCGTCACTTAACTTTGCCGTCGATACTCCCTTTGCTTTTTCGGATTTGTCTGCCATGCTTACCTTGTAAGCAGGTTCGTATTCATAATTGGTATTAACTGCGGACATTTCAATCACCCTTTCTGTATATTCTATCGACACAAAGAGCGATAAGTTTAATTCTATCTGTTTCTGACAGTGCAAATACTTTTCGGAACACTCCAACCGCGTGAGTTCATTTCATCAAGTACAAACGATGCAGCTTCATTAACGCCGCGCTGATTGAATGTAAGTTTTGTACGGATATCGCTGTTGACAGCAGAACAAAGCATAACGGCATATTTCACGGCAAGCGAATTTTCTGCTTTGAGCAATTCATTAAGGGTAGTTTTTTCATCAACCATCTGTTTCACCTGTAAGTTTTTCGATAACACTGACGTGACTGCTGTGTACAGCCGCACATTTCTGCAGCTTTTCCTTAAGTTGGGGATCGGAAACAACCGCAGACGCTTTTATATATTTTTCTTTTATCACTTTTTCTTCGGCAAGCAGATTTTTCAGTTGCAATGCCTCATATGCGAGCATATCCCCCATAATTCTGTCCTCCGTCGGATTTGATAAGATTTATCCGGATATATAAATATAGTTTGCATTTTCGTGCGTATTATGCTATAATTTTATGGATAGACAGATTTTTTACAACAGAAAGGATTTTTAGCTTGGCTGACAAAGAATATATGCAGGAGATACGCAACTTCTGTATCATAGCGCACATAGATCACGGAAAGTCCACTCTCGCCGACAGAATACTCGAGCAGACAGAAACTGTCGCACATCGCGAAATGGAAGAACAGATACTCGACAATATGGATCTTGAACGCGAAAGAGGCATCACCATCAAAGCACGCGCTGTAAGGCTCAGATATAAAGCCGATGACGGCGAAACCTACGTTTTCAATCTTATAGATACACCCGGTCACGTTGACTTCAACTATGAAGTTTCCCGATCGCTCAACGCCTGCGAGGGCGCTATACTTGTCGTAGACGCTTCACAGGGTATTGAAGCACAGACTCTTGCGAACACATATCTTGCCATTGAGCAGGACTTAGAGCTTGTACCGGTAATAAACAAGATCGACCTGCCGTCAGCACACCCCGATGAAGTCAAGGAAGAAATAGAAACCGTAATAGGCATTCCGGCAGACGAAGCCCCTTTGATTTCCGCAAAAATGGGCATTAACATAAAGGACGTAATGGAGCAGGTCGTAAAGAATGTTCCCGCACCTAAGGGTGACCCGGACGCTCCGCTGAAAGCGCTTATCTTTGACAGCTACTATGACGCTTATAAAGGTGTTATCGTTTATGTAAGAATTAAAGACGGCACATTAAGACCCGGCGACAGGATAAGAATGATGGCTACCGGTGCTGAATTTGATGTTGTCGATGTCGGATATATGGGAGCAAAGACTCTCGAAAACGCAAAGGAACTCCGTGCAGGAGAGGTTGGCTATATTGCCGCATCTATAAAATCGATCGGCGATACAAAGGTCGGTGACACAGTTACTCTTGTCAGCAACCCCGCTGATGAGCCGCTGGAGGGTTACCGCAACGTAAACCCGATGGTATACAGCGGTATTTATCCCGCAGACGGCGCAAAATACGGTGATCTGCGTGATGCACTTGAAAAATTACAGCTCAATGACGCTTCGCTGACATTCGAGCCTGAAACCTAAATAGCGCTCGGTTTCGGCTTCAGATGCGGATTTTTAGGACTTCTTCATATGGAGATAATCCAGGAAAGACTTGAACGTGAATATAATCTTGACCTTGTTACAACTGCCCCGTCAGTAGTATACAAGATAACAAAGACAGACGGCGAAACGATTTACATTGACAACCCGACAAATTACCCCGATCCGTCAGAAATAGAAGTTGCCGAAGAGCCTATGGTAAAAGCAAATATCTACACACCGTCAGAATATGTCGGAAGTATAATGGATCTGTGTCAGGAAAGAAGAGGCACCTTCAAGGATATGAAGTACCTTGATCTGAATCGTGTTGAGATGCACTATGACCTGCCGCTGAACGAGATAGTTTACGACTTTTTTGACGCGCTGAAATCGCGGTCGAGAGGCTATGCGTCGTTTGACTATGAGATGAAGGGCTATATGCAGTCGAATCTGGTGAAGCTGGACATCCTGGTGAACCGTGAGGAGGTCGATGCACTTTCGTTTATCGTATTTGCGGATACGGCATATGAGAGAGGCCGCAAAATGT
>OMNP01000347.1_pt1 | contig 18940 bp, 10 predicted proteins | sample 1673811 | NCBI WGS metagenome assembly OMNP01 (sample SAMEA103958127, study PRJEB25191) | human gut metagenome | biome: human-associated habitat [ENVO:00009003]; feature: intestine environment [ENVO:2100002]; material: feces | place: Germany | collected 2013/2015
AAGAAATATTATATCTTGTTATAATTTTTGTTGTAACAATTATATTCTGGCTGGTTGGATTTAATAAATTAAATGCGATTTGTATTCACAGGACTGTGGCAAAGAGCAAGAGGATCCATGTAAGGCTTATGGACAACCTTTTTGCGGTGCTTGTGGCGCTTATAGTAATGCTCTCCATAAAGTGGATAGGAATACTTATAATAAATGCATTGCTTATCCTTCCGGCAGCATCATCAAGAAATATATCTTCGAATATGCGTGAATATCATCTGTTTTCGGTACTGTTTTCAGTATTTTCCGGAATAGTGGGTCTTGCAGTTTCATATTATACAAATGTTGCAACAGGACCGATGATAGTAATAATCGCGTCTGTCATATACTTTACGACATTTATATACGGCAGGAAATCATCGTAGGAAATTAACTTCAAATTGTATTTTTAGGGATAATCCGCTATACTGATATTAAGTGTAGCGGTTTATTATATTGGAGGCTTAGATGGATAATAAATTAAAATTACCTGTCGGAATCGAAAATTTTGAGGAGATAAGAAAATCAGGCTTTTACTATATTGATAAGACAAGACTTATAGAGCAGCTTTTGCAAAACTGGGGAAAGGTAAATTTGTTCACACGTCCGAGACGTTTTGGAAAAACTCTTAACATGAGTATGTTAAAAAGCTTTTTTGAAATTGGAACAGATAGTTCATTGTTTGAGGGTTTATATATTTCAAATAATACAGAGTTGTGTAATGAATATATGGGAAAATATCCTGTTATTTTTCTATCGCTTAAAGGTGTAGATGGATTGACATTTTCCAAATCAAAGGAAATGCTGTCTGAAATAATTAAAGAAGAGGCGGACAGGCATTACTATCTGAAAAATAGCGAAAAACTGACACAGGAAGACAGAATAAGCTTTCAAAGTATTCTGACTGGAACAGATGAGAATATAGAAAACAGTCTGAAGACATTATCCAGATTTTTGTATAAACATTATGACAGGAAAACAATAATTATAATTGATGAGTATGATGTGCCGCTGGATAAAGCGTTTCAGAATGGTTATTATAAAGAGATGGTCGCGTTGATCAAAGGAATATTCGGACAGGCATTAAAAACAAATGATTTTTTACAGTTTGCTATTTTGACCGGATGTCTTCGCATTTCGAAAGAGAGTATTTTTACAGGACTTAATAACTTTGAGGTTTTATCGATTTTAAATGTCCAGTATGATGAGTGTTTTGGGTTTACGGATGCAGAAGTTAGAAAAATACTCAAAGATTATGGACTGTCGGCTCATTATGCAGATATGAAAGAATGGTATGATGGTTATAGATTTGGAAATACGGATATCTATTGTCCATGGGATGTAATACGATATAGCAAAAGTCTGTGCATGGATGAAGAGGCAAAACCGGAGGATTTCTGGTCTAATTCAAGTGGCAATGCCATTGTCCGCAGATTTATAGACAAGGCAGATGCAAGCACGAAAAACGAAATTGAACGTCTGATAGCCGGAGAATATATAGAAAAAGAAATTTCACAGGAACTGACTTACGAAGAACTTGATGATAAGATTGAAAATCTTTGGAGTGTACTTTTTACAACCGGTTATCTGACACAGCAGGGACGAACTGATGATGATAGATATCGTCTTGCAATTCCAAATAAAGAGATACGAAATCTTTTTATAAAGAAAGTCAGAGAGTGGTTTCGTGATGCATCAAAAAATGACGGAAAGGCGCTTGAGGAATTTTGCAATGCATTTATTCAAAAGAATTCACAGAAGATTGAACAGCTTTTTGGCGATTATCTGTGGAATACTATAAGCATACGTGATACCGCAGTCGCAAAGGAAAAGAAGGAGAACTTTTATCATGGTATTTTATTGGGACTACTTGGCTATAAGTCAAATTGGATCATAAAATCGAATGCTGAGTCCGGAACGGGGTATAGTGATATATTGATAGAAGCACCAGATAACAGAACAGGGATAGTTATCGAACTAAAATATGCTGAAAATGGAAATATGGATAAAGCATGCCTGGATGCAATAAAACAGATTGAAGAAAAAGATTATGTTGGAAGGCTTAAACGGGATGGCATGCGAAATTTTATCAGCTATGGAATAGCATGTTATAAAAAAGATTGCAAGGTTATGCTGAAATAGAGACAATAAAGAAGGGTATTCAAAGTGTTGAATACCCTTTAATTATGCTATGCGGCTATATTAGCTTTCGGTAGAATTTGTTGATGCACCATCTTTCCATTTCTGGAATTTTTCTACGACAGCATCGTATGTATCCTTACACAATGACGGAAGCTCGGCTCCCCAATCGCCTGTTGCCTGTTTGTAACCTTTTTTGAATGCTTCTAAGAGCATATCTGCCTTATCTGGATCATCACCTGAAAGAGCTTTGGCGAAATCCAAGATTCTGTCGGATGTCTGATCGACACCCCAGTAACCATCCTCTGCGATATCTTTTGTCAGCATCTACAGTCAGATTTTCAAAGAGACTCTTAAGTCCCTGAGACTTGTTCCATGTAGAAGCCTGACCGGACATAGACTTGCGTACAATATCGATAAGGTTTTGTTTCTGCTTTTCGGCATCATCCTTTAAGGCTTTGACTATGGCTGAACGGTCAGCTGTGCTTGTCTTTTTTGCTGAAGTGTTGTCAGAAGCCTTCTTTGAGTCAGAACTGCTTGAAGACTTTTCATATACAGCGGCAGTTTCATCGAATGTGCTGGTTAATTTGCTGGCAGCTGCCGAATCCTTTTTGGCAGTAGTGGTGCTATTTGCTGCTACAACAGTAGAAGCTACATTTGAAATAGATGTTAAACTCATTATTTAATCCCTCCTTGGTATAAATGTGCTGGAATCCCTTCCTTGTATATTATATTTATCGGAAGAAGTACAGGATAAATTAATATGGAATAAAAATTTGAGTGTGTAAAGTTACTATTGAAAATCTATACCTGATGGTACAGAGTGAAGATGAAGAGAAAAAGATGGATTTTGCAGTGTTACTTGGTAATATGTATATAGTATGTATTTTAAATTAAGAATATAAGGAGATACTTGAGTCAACATATGATGGAAGTGCGCAGACTATATCATTTGAGACAGACAGATTTTCTACATATGCTATCACATATACAGACACATAGGAAAAATCTGACATAACAGAGAATCCATCAAATGACAACGCAGCACCTGACTCTGACAACACAAATAGCAGTACAAACAACACAAATAACAATACAGACGTTAACACAAATAATACATTAAAAGAAAAAACGACAGATAATGCCGGCAGCAATGCAGGTGCTGTAACAAACGAAGAAAGTACAAACAGCGTCCAGACACCAAAAGCAGCAGCCGCAAGAAGGGTTAATGTAAAAACTACACCGACAGGCAGAAAATACGCATCTCCTATAACAGGAGATAACACACCGAATGCATGGGGCTATATGGCTGCAATGGTAATTGCCGTTGGTGTGATACTTGCTTCAAGAAAGAAAAAAAGTAAATAAAGGTTGATTTAAATACCATTTTTGGTTACCATATTATTAAACGATAATCTGCATAGGAAAGAGGTAATAAGATGGTCACTATCAAAGAAATAGCAAAGTACTGCGGTGTTTCGATTGCTACGGTTTCCAACATCATAAACGGAAAGCCGAATGCAAGTGAATCGACAAAGCAAAAAGTACTAAAGGCGATAGACGAACTTAATTACACTCCAAACTATGTTGCAAAAAACCTTAGAACCCAGAAAAGCAAAACGATCGGTGTAATAGTAGAAGACATAACAGTCTTCTGCGCACCGGAAATAATTGACGGAATCACGCAGTGCAGTGAGGAAAGAGGATATAATATCCTCTTTACCAATCTGCGTCTGTACCAGAAACTTGGCGACACATATTATGATGATGAAAATCTGCCGGATTTAATCCAGAGCCAGACAAAGGATTTTAAGTCAAAGCAGGTTGATGGAATAGTATATGTCGCCACACATGAGAGAACCCTTAAATGTTTTAAGGGAAGGCTGGATGTTCCGGCTGCAATGGCATATGGCATGACAGATTCAAAAGAACACTCATCGGTGATCGTGGATGATCTGTATGGTGCGCATAAACTGATCGACTATGTCATTGCAATGGGGCACAGGAGAATAGGTGTCATTACCGGTAAATACTCAAGTATCCATACGAATGACCGACTGGAAGGCTACAAAAAGGCTTTGGCGGAACATGGCATAGAGTTTGATCCGCGATTTGTCGTGAAAGGCGACTGGACGAGAAAGAGCGGATATGACAACACAGACAGCCTTCTGGATTTAGGTGTCACAGCTATTTTCTGCATGAACGATATCATGGCAGGAGGCGTGTATGACCGTCTTGAGGCAGAGGGACTTGTTCCAGGAGATGACATCTCGGTTGTGGGATTTGACAACCGTGAACTGGCCACATTCTGTGAGCCTGCGCTTACTACGATATCGCTTCCTCTTTTTGATATAGGATACGAAGCATGCCGGCGGGTGATAGAGGACATCGAGAAAGAAGATGATCTGCCTCTTTGTGCACAGATAATACCGGTTAAAGGAAAAATGTACATAAGAGATTCAGTTAAAGATATAAACTGATACTTATGACACATGAAAAGTTGACAAAGTAAAACGTTTAAATTTGTTATCTTCTCACAAAAGTAAAACGTTTTAAGTAAAACGATTGACAAGAGAATTTAATATATGTTAAAAAGGAAAGGAAAGTTGATCTGGCAGCTTTCCTTTTTTTATGATACATGTTAAACGATTTAATTAAACGTTTTGCATAATATTTATGAGGTTTTGTTTACAGCATTTTGGAGAGAATTTTAAGAGGACAGGAGGCAGCATGGAAAAGGCAGCAAATTCAAGTATTTCACTTAAAAATATAAAAATTACAGATAAATTCTGGATCAAATATATACATCTCGTTAAGGATGTGATCATCCCATATCAGTGGGATATATTAAATGACAGGATAGATGATGTGGAGACAAGCCACTGCATAGAGAATTTCAAGATCGCTGCAGGTGAGAGCGAGGGCAGCTACTATGGCGCAGTATTTCAGGATACGGATGTGGCGAAATGGCTTGAGGCAGTAGGGTTTGTATTAAATTACTGTAAGGACGACAAACTGGAAAGTCTTGCAGATGAGACGATAGAACTTATCGGAAGGGCACAGCAGCCGGATGGATATTTAAATACATATTTTACGATAAAGGAGCCGGATGGCCGCTGGAGCAATATCACAGAGGGGCACGAACTTTACACAGCAGGTCATATGATAGAGGCGGCTGTAGCATATTTCGAGTCGACAGGAAAGAGAAGATTTCTCGATATAGTATCTAAATTCGCAGATCTTATATGTGATACATTCGGCAGTGGTAAAGGTCAGATACATGCATATCCGGGACATCAGGAAATAGAACTTGCACTCGTAAAGCTATACCGGGTCACAGGCAATAAAAGATATTTAGATCAGGCGAAATATTTTATAGATGCAAGAGGCAAAGGCGAGAACTGGTTCCTTAAGGAACAAAAATTAAAACATAAATTAATTTTTCCGGAGTTTGCAGATTATGATCCTAAGTATTCACAGTCAGATGTACCTGTAAGACAGCAGAAATATGCCGAAGGGCATGCTGTAAGAGCCAATTACATGTACTCAGCTATGGCAGATGTGGCATACGAGTACAGTGACGACGGACTCATGGATGCGTGCGGGAGACTGTGGGATGACATGGTTCACAGACAGATGTATATAACAGGAAGTGTAGGTTCATCCGGTATACTCGAAAGATTTACAACAGATTATGATCTTCCAAATGACTGCAATTACTCAGAAACATGTGCGACGATAGCACTTGCGATGTTTGGAAAGAGAATGGCGGACATAAAAAAAGATGCATCATATATGGATGTCGTGGAAAGAGCATTGTACAATACTTTACTTTCTGGAATAGCGATGGACGGAAAAAGTTTCTTCTATGTAAATCCGCTTGAAGTATGGCCGGCAAACTGCATACCGCGCACATCAAAAGAACATGTAAAACCTGTAAGACAGAAATGGTTCGGGGTTGCCTGCTGCCCACCGAATATCACGAGGACGCTCGCTTCACTTGGACAATATATATACTTTAAGGATGAGGAAAAAATATATGTAAATCTTTATGTCGCAAATGAGACAAAGACGACTATAGGCGGCAATGAATTTACGATGAAACTCGACGGGGATTTCCCATGGAATGAAAATATCAGTTTTAAGCTGAGCGGGGAAAAAGCTTCAAAGGGAACAATCGCATTCAGAATACCTGAATATGCACAGGGGTTTGAGATATCACATAACGGGGAAATGATATACAAAGCCGGCGGAGAAATTTATAAACAGGATGGTATAAAGATAGAAAACGGTTACATCGAGATAACAGGAGAATTTAAAGAAGAGATATTTGACATAAAGGTTGATTCAAAACCTGTGTTTGTACACGCAAATCCATTAGTCAGGGCAGACTCAGGAAAAACCGCGATAATGAAAGGTCCGCTTGTTTATTGTATAGAGGAGACAGATAACGGAGATAATCTTGCATCTGTTTTTGTTGACACAGACCAGAAACTTGAAGAAATCTATAATGACAAGCTGCTCGGGGGATGCAGTGAGATTCATTTAAGGGGTAAAAAGATTTCTGACGAAGGCTGGAATGATAAAAAATTATATCAGCCTATAAGAAATAAATATACGGACGTTACGCTTCGCGCAGTTCCGTATTGTTACTGGGGTAACCGCCAGACCGGTGAAATGCTCGTCTGGATAAAGGAAACAATATAATTATATTTTAGGGGAAGGAAAAGCTATGGGGAAAAATGTAAAGACCAGGCAAAGGGTGACGGCATGTGCCATGTCGGCAGTTATGCTGTCATCATTGGTTGGAATTTTACCGCAGAGTACGGTAAGTGCCCAGCCACAGTCAGACTCCATCTCAAATGGAAGTCTTAAAGCGCAGATTGGGGATCTCGGTCAGATTTCCAGCCTGCAGATCAAAAACAACCGCACAAACAATAACGGCGGAGATGTAAACTTTGTATTACCAAATGATACTGCGGCACAGAACAATGAAGCGCACCAGTGGATGGGAGAAATGATCTTCTCCTACAGGACAAGCAAGGATGGAGATTTTGCCGGTGATAATTCAGGGTTTGTGGAAGTTGACACAAATAAAACGCTCGCAGCAGGCGGTTCGACAACATATTCAAACGCCTCAGAGAATCTGAAGGATAATCCATATATAGAAAAAACAGCAACTGACGATAAGGTTACAGTTAAATTTAAAGGTCAGGATGAAGATTCAACGAATGAACGTACAATGAAAGGCTTTGACGTTACATCGGAATATGATATGGGTACAGATGATGGTTCAATGCAATGGAATATAACATTGGAAAACACCGGTGGAAACTACATAGAATTCGGTGATGTAGGACTTCCAATGCCATGGAACAGTGCTTACAGCACGATCGATGATACATACAATAACAGAGTTACTGTGCATACATATGCAGGAGCAGACAGCGGTTATGCATATGCTATAAGGTGCAGCGGTGAGGGAAACTATATGCTTTTTACGCCGGTCACATCAACAGGTGCAAAGATAGAGTATATAGACAACTGGGTAGGTTCTGTAAATGGTGTAGAAGGTACACGTTCAGGTAATCTTTATAAGGGATGGACAAGTGATTCGGGTAATTTTTATCCGGGACTTCAGGTTTATTATATCCATTCCAGGGATATCCAGAAAACAGGAAAAGGATATTTTACGGACGCATCAAGTCTTGTATTAAAACCGGGCGAGAAAAAGACTTACAGCTTTAAATTCTCAGCTGTAAGAGCCGGAGATAATTCACCACAGACAGGTGCAGATGACCCGAATAATTCATCCGACTCGGTGGAAGAGAGAGAAAATAATATGCGTTCTATCCTATACAGGGAAGGACTTATAGATGCCGTTGCGGTTCCGGGATTCCAGACAGCGATAAATATGTCTACAAAGCTTGATCTTCATTATGATGAAAGCCAGGTGTCGGATGTGAGTGTGGATGTGCAGTGTATACACGAAAATGATCCGTGGGATGAGAAACACATACCACAGCAGACTGTAACAGATGATGGAATTAATCTTGTAAACAATAGCAGATCAGTAGAGCACGGTGGTGATGCCACGGCTGAACTGGTTGAGACAAAGACGGTAAACGGTGAGACACATCACATTTATAATATTGATTTTAAATGTATAGGAAATAACAGTGTACGCATCAATTACAAATCAAATGGGAAGCAGAAATTTACACAGTTTGAATTTAATGTTTTAGACGAATTAAATAAGACAATAAATGCCCACTCAGATTTTGCCGCAGCACAGTCACAGGACAATGATGAAAACAGCGAAACATATGGTATATACAGTGACTGGTATTTTGCAAGCGGACGGGACAGCCAACAGCAGGATCACTGGGGAGATGACTGGAGTCATGATAATATAAATTTCATGGCGATGAAAAACTACCTTGATCCAAAGGCTGATGAGATAGAATCAATTGAGAAATATCTTATTGATTTCATGTGGGACAATTACATGAAAAATACACAGGACAGCTATACAGTCGCAAACTATCTCAGAAACTCAGGAATATACAGCGATGCCTCTGTTCCATACACCAGAACATATTCAGAGGTAATGGAGGCTACAGGATTCTTTAATATGTACCGTATAGAAAAGGCATATCCTGATCTTATCGAGTACAGAAAACCGGCAGAGTGGTATCTGGAAAAAGCATATGGAATTTATATTAACCGCGTAAATGCATATGAGATCGGATACTATGGCGAGCAGCAGATCCCACAGATGATAGAAGCTCTGTATGATGAGGGAATGGACGAGGAAGCCGAAAAGCTGCAGAACCTTTTTGCAAAAGAAAAAGGAACAAACATGACAAGAGCCGCTTATCCATATGGTTCAGAGTTTGAGTATGATAATACCGGTGAGGAGGGTGCATATTCAGCAGCCAAAGCACTGCGAAAATATTATCCTGGCAGCTCAGATACAGATAAGGCATTGAGCCAGATGGAAAAGGCAGAGTGGAAGACGCGTGCAATGCGTGGATTACAGCCGACATGGTATCAGTATGCAGATCCTGTGTTCAGGGGCGGTGAGACATGGTGGAATTTCCAGTACACAGCTTCACTTGCAGGATACATAATGGATGACTGGCTCAGATACGAGGATACAACAGCCGATGCAGATGAAACAGCATGGTCACAGCGGATGAACTATGCAGCAAAATTATCAAACTTCAACGCAATAAACATGGGACAGATATCTTCAGAATATATCGGAAACACAAGCTGGAGATATACAATGTCAAAAGGCGGAGTCGGAGCACAGGATGTAAATGACCGTGGAACACGCGTTATGAATAACGGCTGGAATGATTTTTCAGGAGAGAGTGACGAGGGAATATACGGCTCACTTCTTTCTATAAGCTCTGATGTTGTTACAGATCCAATTTTCGGGCTCACAGGATATGGCTGCAATGTGTCTAAGAGTGGAGATGTATATACAGTGACTCCACTTGACGGAATAGGCAAACGTATAAACATAATTGACGGAAAAGTCTATGTAGAGCTTGAACAGGATTCATGCACACAGGCTGTTATAAATAAAAATGGCGCAGTCATGAATCTTACTGTAAATAACACTACAGGAAAAGAGCATCTTTTAAAGATCAGCTTAAGCGGAGCCGGAGTAGGTGACGGATATTATGACATCACAGCAGAATGTGGTGACAGCTCAAACCAGAACCAGTGTTATGTAAAGGATAATGAAGGAACTGCATATGTTGTAGTACCAGAAGGAGAATCCGCACAGATAAGCATCACAAAGAAGGATGGTGGAGAAAATGAAGAACCAAAGATATATGATATAAAAACAGATGAGAACCCACAGGCGCTCACAGCATTTAACGTAAAAGCAAGTGCATATGATGACGGTGCACTATCCGGAAGACTTACATACAAATGGGAAAACGTAGAGAAACCGGAAGGAGCAGAAGTTTCATTTACATCTGAGTCACAGACATTTACAGATATAACTGCCTCATTAGATGGGGAATATAAATTTAAGCTTACAGTAAATGATGGAAAGCTTTCCACAGAAAAGACTATAACAGTAAATGTCGGAAGACCTGACGAAAAGAAGGCTCCTGTTATAGATAAGGCGGAAGCTGTTCAGGATAACATAAACACTACAACAGCAAAGCTTAATTCATCTGCAACAGCAGACACTACATATGAAAATACACTCACATATCAATGGAAAGTGGCAGATCAGCCGGAAGGAACAAAAGCAGTTATTGCAGATGCAGACAAAGCAGATGCGGTAATGAAAGCATACACTCCGGGAGAATACACATTAGAGCTTACTGTCACAGACAAAAAAACAGGTGTATTTGATGAGGATACAGTTACAACAAAGCAGGTAACAGTGGACATGACAGGCGATGTCGATGGAATTGACAGGACAGACACTATAATAACAGGAAAAGGTGAAAAGCCATCGCTTCCTGATACAATGGAGATAGTACATCCTGACGGAACACTGGCTGCAGATCAGATAGTATGGGATGAAATCCCAGAAGATTCATACAACAATGAGGGAACATTCAGTGTCAGTGGTACAGTAAAAGGAACAGAACTCAAGGCTATAGCAAACGTTATGGTTGTTTCTGGAAAAAAGGTAAATGCAGCACTTAGCGCAACAGCGAGCGCAATAGTAAACACACCGGAAGACCTGGGTGGTGTGGCTGGACTTAATGATGGCTATGAGCCGGCTGGTTCACGCGATACATCACATGGTGTATGGCATAACTGGCTTGGCGGAAACCAGAGTGGTGATGCATGGGTAGAGTACGACTGGGACAAGGAAATCGTTATCTGCCAGTCAGATGCATATTACTTTACAGATGGAAACTTTGCACCTAAGAGCGTAAGCTACCAGTACAAGGATTCAAACGGAAACTGGCAGGATGTAAAGAATGCCAAGGGATTAGGCGTAGAGCTTGATAAGTATAATACGACAACATTTACACCGGTAAAAACAACTGCAATAAGGATGATCATGTCACCAAAGACTTTAGGATGCGGTGTTATAGAGTGGAAAGTGTGGGGATATTCCGACAACACAGTTGATAAGCAGCAGCTTCGTCAGGTGATCGACCACGCAAATGCGCTTGACCTTGATCTGTTTGCTCTTACAGATGATGAAAAAGAAGCATTTAAGGCACAGATAAAAGAAGCACAGCAGGTAAGCGATGACAAAGAAGCCGATCAGACAGCAGTGGATATAGCATCAGAAAAACTTGCAAAAGCTATCACCAGACTGTCATCAGAGGATGGAAATCTTGCATACTCTGCAACGGCATCCACAAGCTATGTATCAGGCTGGGAATCGCTTGCAGCAGTGAAAGATGGAAAAACGGCTGAAAAATCATACAATACGAACTGGGAAATCCCTAAATATGGTTCATGGGGAAATGTCAGCAGTTCTGAGTCGATAACATATACATGGGACAGTGCAGTAGAACTGCAGAAGGCAGATATCTATTTCTGGTATGACGGAGAAGAAGGCAGCTACACAAGTGGAGGAATAAAGGTACCGGCAGACTATGTATATGAGTACCTCGACGGAAACGGAAACTGGCAGAAAGTTTCCACAGAGTCATCATATGAAAAAGCTATGGATCAATTCAATACAGTAGAATTTACTCCTGTAAAGACGACTGCGATAAGAGTTACAATGCAAAAGCAGGCAAAAGATAATAATGGAGTCGGAGTTATTGAATGGAAAGTCTATGGTGCTTCCGTAAAAGCTGACAAAACAGAGCTTGCAGCTGCAATAGAGGCTGCAAAGGCAGTAGATGGCACTAAATATACAAAAGAAAGCTATGATGTGCTTATAAGCGCACTTGAAGAAGCGCAGAAAGTAATGGACGATGACAGTGCATCGGATACACAGATAAAAAATGCGGCAGAATCATTAAATGCAGCAAAGGATGCACTTGAAAAGGCAAAGGACAAAGAAAATCTTGCACTTGATGCCAAAGCAGAAGGAATATGTGATTATACAAATGACCTTGGTGGTGTCGCTGCGTTAAATAACGGAGTTGAACCATCATCATCAAATGATAAATCTGCGTTAGTATGGCATAACTGGAATGACAGATATGAAGCAGGAACTACCACTGTACAGAATGCGTGGTTAAGCTACAGCTGGGATGAAGAAGTTGTTTTAGACAGCACAGATGTATATTATTTCACAGATTTTGGCGGAATAATGATGCCTAAAGAAGTTAAATTCGAGTACAAGGATGCAGATGGAGACTGGAACGAGATCAAAGACGCAAAGGGACTTGGCTGTGAGGTTGATAAGTACAATACGACAGAGCTTGGACAGATAAAGACCACAGCTCTGCGTATGGTCATGGTTCCACAGGAGATGAGTGAGGCTGATCCTGTTCACGGAGTCGGTGTCATCGAGTGGAAAGTAAAAGGAAAATATGTTAAAGACATAGACAATACTGATCCACAGATCGAGGGCGCAGAGGACGGAAAGACATACTGTAATCCTGTAAAGATCAAGGTTACAGATGAAAATCTCGACACGGTTACAGTAAAAGTAAATGGTGAAAATGAGACAGCTATAACATTAGATGAGGACGGATGTTATGAGGTAGGCGCAGCAGAAGGCACGCAGACGATCACAGCAAAAGACAGATCAGGAAATACAAAGACACTTACTATAAGAGTAAATGACGGACACACAGGCAAAATAGCAGACTGCCACACTAAGGCAATATGTGAAGTATGTGGTGAGGAATACGGAGAATTTAATCCGGATGTCCACACAGGCGGTACAGAAGTAAAGAATGCGAAAGCTGCAACCGTAAAAGAGGAAGGCTACACAGGAGATACATATTGCAGGGGCTGCGGAGAAATTATTTCAAAAGGAGAGGCTATCGAAAAAATAAAAGATGACACAGCTAAAGACGATAAGGATGATATTGCAAAGGGTGATATATCATATACAACGGTTGTTGATGAAAAGGCACCTGCCACAAAGATAGATGTGGATGAAGAAAAGCTTATCGGAAAACTAGTCAGCGACAAGACGATTTTCTCTGATGAAGAAAGGGCTGTGATCGCTGCCGGAGGAAAAGTAAACTTAAAACTTACAGTAAGCGATATAACTGAAAGTGTAAGCAAAGAAGATAAAGAAAAAGTAAGCGCTAAGCTTTCTGACGGCAAAATAGGAATGTATTTAGACATAAACCTTTTTGCAGAAATATACAAGGCAGACGGAAGTGCTTACAAGGCTGACAAAAAGATAGCAGAACCTGGAGAAAGCTTTAGCATTTCTGTTACAATACCGGTCGGATTACTTGATGTTGAGGATGGTTTTACAAGAACATTCCATGTGATAAGAGTACATGACGGAGTGGCAGAGATACTAGACACAGCATATAACGAAAAGAGCAGAGAGCTTACATTTAAGACTGACAGATTCTCAACATATGCCATTGCCTACACTGACAAAGCAGATGATTCAGAAAATGATGTCAAAGACGATAGTAAAGAAGATGACAGTAAAAAAGATGATAGCAGAAATGACATTAATATCGGATCAGAGGCAGGAAAAACGGATAATACCGACAGAAACAACACAGACAAAAACAGTACAGACCAAAACAACACAGATAAAAATAATGCAGACGAAAACAGCACAGACCAGAACAATGCAGGCAGCATAAATAATGGAGAAAATGCTGGAAACAACATCACAGATACAGATGAACAGACAAATGTTTCCGGAAGTACTTCAGACAATGCAATAAATAAAAAGAGTAATGCAAAACCAAGTGCAAACAGCAAGAATAATATCAAAAATGCCTGTTCAGTAAAAGGCGGAGATGACAATATGTCTGCAGCATGGATCCTTCTTGTAATGTTTGGAGCAGCAATCGTGATGCAGGGAATGAGGATTAAGAAAAGATCGTAAGTGGATTTTAGCATTTTTGTGTTGCAAGTAAGGAAACATAATAGTAGAATGAATAAAAAGCTTACACAATAGGTTAACGTATTAGTGTAATAACGCAGTTAAAGGAGAGAATTATGTACACACTTGACGACATCAAAAATGTAGATCCAGAAATCGCATCAGCCATCACAGATGAGTTTGACAGACAAAACAGCCATATCGAGCTTATTGCATCGGAAAACTGGGTAAGTCCTGCTGTTATGTCAGCAATGGGAAGCATCCTTACAAACAAATACGCAGAGGGATATCCGGGAAAGAGATATTACGGTGGATGTGAATGTGTAGATGTAGTTGAAGACCTTGCAAGAGAAAGGGCAAAAGAACTTTTCGGATGTGAATATGTAAACGTACAGCCACATTCAGGCGCACAGGCCAACATGGCTGTACAGTTTGCGATCCTTAAACCGGGTGATACGGTGATGGGAATGAACTTAGACCACGGCGGACATCTTACACATGGTTCTCCAGTCAATTTTTCGGGTACATATTTTAACATAGTTCCTTACGGAGTAAATGATGAAGGCTTCATCGACTATGATAAGGTAAGGGAAATCGCACTTGAGTGCAGACCAAAGATGATAATTGCCGGAGCGTCAGCTTACGCAAGAACTATCGATTTTAAGAAATTCCGTGAGATTGCAGACGAGGTGGATGCTGTACTTATGGTTGATATGGCACATATTGCGGGACTCGTTGCAGCAGGACTTCATCCAAGCCCGATCCCATATGCACATGTCACAACAACAACAACACATAAAACTCTCCGTGGACCACGTGGTGGAATGATTCTCTGCAGTCAGGAAATGCAGGATAAATACAACTTCAACAAAGCTATTTTCCCAGGAACACAGGGCGGACCTCTTATGCATGTTATCGCAGCAAAAGCTGTATGCTTTAAGGAGGCACTCCAGCCTGAGTTTAAAGAGTACCAGAAGCAGATCATAAAAAATGCCCAGGCTCTCTGCAAGGGATTACAGGAAAGAGGAATCAAGATCGTCTCAGATGGTACTGATAACCACCTTATGCTTGTTGACCTTACACCATTCGGACTCACAGGAAAGGCAATAGAGAAACTTCTTGACCAGGCACATATCACAGCAAATAAAAACACGATCCCTAATGATCCTCAGAAGCCATTTGTAACAAGTGGTATAAGACTTGGAACACCGGCAGCTACATCAAGAGGATTAAAAGAGGATGATTTTGACAAGGTTGCAGAGGCAATCGCTATGATAATAAAAGATGGCGAGGCAGCAGTAGAGCCTGCAAAAGCGATCATAAAGGAACTTACAGACAAATATCCACTTAAGGATTTCCGTTAAGATTTAAATCTTAATTACATGAGAAAATATTAGTATGAGTAAAATTGAACGAATAATAATGTTCGAAGGTGGAGTCGAGACATTAGATTATTTTTCAAGACAAATGGGCCAGGCGTTTGAAGCGCATGGCCTTTTGGTCTTTTATTTTAATCTTGAAGATGCTGCCTCGGATATTAAAAAAGTAAAAAAATTCATCCTGTCAGGAAAAACGGCGATCGTTACATTTAATTTTGAGGGCTTCGAGCGGGAGGAATATATATACGACCACGTAAGAGGCTATATATGGCAGCATTTTGACATAGAGATATATAATATAGCCGTAGACCATCCATATTTTTACGATAACAGATTTGAGCATCTGCTTGAGGATGACAAAATCCTGCCTGGACTCATAAAAAAGTATCATCATCTGTCAATAGACAGGGAGCATCAGAAATATATGCGCACATTCTATCCGCAGTTTGACGAAGCCGGATTTCTTCCACTTGCCGGAACCAGACTGGATGGAAAAAGTGCCGACACTGTCATATGTGATAAGATAGCTAAAGAAACAAAAGCAAAAGACAAATCAAGAGATATAATTTTCACAGGAAATTACACGGACTTAGCCTTTTTTGACCAATATATTTATGGAATAAACGATGAATATGCACAGTTTTATATGGGAATGATAGATGATCTCATCGCAAACCCGGACAAGACGGTTGAAAATGTAATAATATCACACTGCAATGAGGAGATGGGACCACAAAGACTTAGTGATCTTCGTGTGCCGATACATAAAACTATATTTGTAGATATGTTTGTGAGGAGCTATTTCAGAGGTAAAATGATACAGACGCTCGCAAATGCAGGATACACTGCCATTAAAGAAACCAAACCGTTTTACGATAATTCCGCAGACTAACTCAAGGAGGTGTCTTGAACTCATAAAGGACAGCCGCATATCAGTAAATATTATGCCATGGTTCAAAAACGGAGTGCATGACCGTGTGTTTAATTCCATAATAAATGACACAGTATGTTTTACGGATGGAAGCGGTTATTTAAACGAGGTGCTTAGCGATGGGGAAGGCCTTAGATACTATGATCTTAATGATCTAAGCGCAAAAAGTGACGGTAGCCATATAGTTGACGGTATGGAAAAGCTTTTATCAGATTATGATAAGCTTGATTCAATGGCTGAGGCAGGAAAAAAGATCGTATCTGCAGATCACACATGGAAAAACCGTGCAAAAAAACTTATGGAATTGTTTTCGTGATGAAATGCTTTATGTTATGAAATACTTGCAATTTAAGGCTTTTCAGAGTAAAATATGAAAAGATTGTAGCTTTATAAGAGAAATAAGTTACAAAAGATTATAAAACAATTTGGAGGAATTATGATAGACTTAAAGTTTTTAAGAGAGAATCCAGAACTCGTTAAAGAAAACATAAAAAAGAAATTCCAGGATCACAAGCTTCCATTAGTTGACGAAGTGATCGAATTAGATAAGAAGGCCAGAGAGGCTAAGCAGGAAGCTGATGATCTTCGTTCAAAAAAGAATCAGATATCAAAGCAGATCGGTGCGCTTATGGCACAGGGCAAAAAAGAAGAGGCAGAGGCTGTAAAGGCAGAGGTCGCAGAGATCTCAAAACGTCTTACAGAGCTTGAGCCACTTGAGAAAGAATATCAGGATAAAGTATTAGAGGATATGATGAAAATCCCAAACATCATCGATCCATCAGTACCTATCGGAAAAGACGATACATTCAATGTAGAAAATGAAAAATTCGGGGAGCCTGTAGTTCCTGATTTTGAGATACCATATCACACAGATATCATGGAGAGATTTGACGGAATAGATCTTGATGCAGCAGGAAAAGTTGCAGGAAATGGATTTTATTACCTCATGGGAGATATCGCACGTCTTCACTCTGCTATGACATCATATGCAAGGGATTTCATGATCGGTAAGGGATTCACATACTGCATCCCACCATTTATGATCCGTTCAAATGTCGTAACAGGTGTTATGAGCTTTGAGGAAATGGATGCCATGATGTACAAGATCGAGGGAGAAGATCTTTACCTTATCGGAACATCAGAGCACTCAATGATCGGTAAATTTATTGATACAATAAATGACGAAGCTAAGCTTCCTTACACTCTAACAAGCTACTCACCATGCTTCCGTAAGGAGAAAGGTGCTCACGGAATTGAGGAGAGAGGTGTTTACCGTATCCATCAGTTCGAGAAGCAGGAGATGATCGTTGTATGTAAGCCTGAGGACTCAAAAGAATGGTACGAGAAGATGTGGAAATACACAGTAGAGCTTTTCAGAAGCCTTGATGTACCGGTACGTACACTTGAGTGCTGTTCAGGAGATCTTGCAGACCTTAAGGTTAAATCATGTGATGTAGAGGCATGGTCACCAAGACAGAAGAAATACTTCGAGGTAGGAAGCTGCTCAAACCTTGGCGATGCACAGGCAAGACGTCTCAAGATCCGTGTAAAGGGTGAGGATGGAAAGAAATATTTTGCCCATACATTAAACAATACAGTAGTTGCTCCACCACGTATGCTCATCGCATTCCTTGAGAACAACTTAAATGCAGATGGATCTGTAAACATCCCTAAGGCACTTCAGCCATACATGGGTGGAACAGAGAAGCTTATCCCAAAGCACTAATTTTTGAAATAAGTTAGTTCATGTAAATATAACAGCCGTAGCTGCGATTGATCAAATGAAAGATAAATCGCGGTTACGGCTGTTTGGTTGTATATTAGGACATTATCATAAATGGTTCATATCATGCAAATTTCTTTTGATAAACGGCATTGACACCAAATGTGATACCACATATAATATAGACAGGAGGTATTCAGAATGTCAAAATGGGATAAACTATTAACGAGAATATGTGCTTTATCATAAGACCTCCGGTTTGATGAATTGCGTAAGGTATTGGAAAGCTATGGATATGTAATGAATGCCCCAAAGGGCGGGAGCAGTCATTACACGTTCAGAAAAGCCGGATGTCAACCGATTACGATACCGAAGCATGAACCTATCAAAAAAGTGTATGTAGAGATGGTAAAGCAGATTGTGGAAAGTGAGGCGGTGAATGATGAAAACGCTGAATGATTATTTTACAATGAATTATCGTATGGAAATTGTAGAGGATAAGGATGAGGGCGGTTTTGTGGTTTCATTTCCGGAGCTCCCGGGATGTATTACCTGTGGAGAAACAGTAGAATCCGCTGTTGCAAACGCTTTAGATGCCAAGAAAGCATGGTTAGAAGCGGCTATGGAAGAGGGTATTGAAATCCATGAGCCGGACAGCTTAGAGGATTATTCTGGACAGTTTAAATTGAGAATTCCGAGAAGCCTGCACAGATCACTGGCAGAACATTCTCAGAGAGAAGGAATCAGCATGAACC